>ERZ1048068.483-NODE-483-length-36790-cov-6.706275_pt1 | contig 36790 bp, 35 predicted proteins | sample MGYA00383098_ERZ1048068 | MGnify/ENA primary metagenome ERZ1048068 (study PRJEB29581, sample SAMEA5548368) | metagenome | biome: marine; feature: coastal; material: water | depth 1 m | study: Short-term variability in the microbial, nano- and picoplankton dynamics... | reverse complement strand
GCCATTGAAAACAACACAAAACCCATAGTAACACTGCGCGATGGAGCCAATGCGCTAAAAGTTGCGCATCAAATTATTAATTGTTTCTAAAATTCAACTTATGAAAAATATGGCAGTGATTGGAGCGGGAACCATGGGCAATGGAATTGCACACAGCTTTGCGCAATCGGGCTACCCTGTAAATTTAATTGATATTGATGAAATAGCATTGAACAAAGCACTTCAAACCATTTCAAAAAATTTGGATCGCATGCTTGAAAAAGGCGTGATTTCAAAAGACCAAAAAACAAGTACAATTCAAAATATAACAACCCATACGGACATAAAAAAAGGGGTTGAAAATACCAGTCTTGTGGTTGAAGCAGCAACCGAAAATGAGGCAGTTAAAATTGAAATTTTTAAAATTCTTGATGAAACTAGCCCAAAAAATACAATTTTAGCCACCAACACCTCCTCCATTTCCATTACCAAAATAGCGGCTGCAACCAAACGGCCTGGAAAAGTTGTTGGGATGCATTTTATGAATCCCGTTCCCATTATGCCACTTGTGGAGATTATCAGTGGATATAATACCGATAAATCAGTTACAGATTTTATTGTAAAACTTACCAAAGAAATCGGCAAAACTCCTGTTTTGGTAAACGATTACCCCGGATTTATTGCAAACCGAATTTTAATGCCGATGATCAATGAAGCCATTGAAGCCCTTCAATGTGGTGTGAGTGGTGTCTTAGAAATTGACAGCATCATGAAACTAGGTATGGCGCACCCTATGGGACCGCTTGAACTCGCAGATTTTATTGGTTTAGACGTGTGTCTTTCCATTTTGGAAGTTATGTTCAAGGGCTTTAAAAACCCGAAATATGCCCCTAATCCTCTATTAATCAACATGGTGAAAGCCGGTAAACTTGGTAAAAAATCAGGAGAAGGTTTTTACAACTATGCCAAAGAAAGAAAAGCAATTGTTCCAGCCAATAGATTCATAAAAATATAACCCTCAAAACCTACACCCTATGACGTTCATCAAACCTTTTTGTGCCGTACGGCCAAACAAACGTATATCTAATAATTTTAGCAGTCAATCTTTTGAACTTTACAATCCAGAAGGGATTGAAAATATTTTAAAAACCAATCCGCATTCCTTCTTACAGATCATCAAAGATAATATAAACCCCAGAAAAGAATTATCCAATTCAAAACGCTTTGAGAACGTTAAAAAAAATTACGACCAATTTAAGTCAAGTGGTCTTTTAATAAAAGACCAAAAACCTGGTTTTTACATTCAAGAACTGAACCTAAATGGCAAAACTTATAATGGAATCATCGCAGAAGCTAGTATTGGGAAATACAAGTTAGGACAGATAAAAAAACATGAAAATACACTGAAATCTAGGGTATTGGTATTTAAAAAATACTTGAAAGAAACACGTTTTAACGCAGACGCCGTTTTATTGATCTATAGAGATCAAAAGGCGATTTCAGACCTCATTAAAGCAATCCAAAAACAAGCGCCTACATCCGTAATCTCTATATCTAAAAATGAAGTTCAAAAATTATGGTATGTCGCGGAGGATTCTCAAATAAATAAAATAACGAAAGTATTTGAAAGCGTTCAAAACTTGTACATTGCGGATGGCCACCACAGAACTGCTTCTTCAATGTTGCTTTCTGATGAAGAGAACAAAGCACAAAAAGCGGGTTTTATGGCTTTTCTGATTCCTGAAAGTGAATTGCTTGTACAGGAGTATAATAGAATGGTGACAAATTTGAATGGGCTTTCAGAAAAAATATTTTTAAATAGATTAAAATTAAAGTTTAATGTTGTACCCTGTAAATCTTATGATTTGTGCCAAAAAAACAGCGGTTTTTGCATGTATCTTAGGGGCCAATTTTATTCAGTATCTTTACAAGAGAATTTTATCAACAGAGCCTCCCCGCTACAAGCGCTAGACGTCTCTATTTTGCAAGAAGAAATTCTTAAACCAATTTTGGGAATTAAAAATACAAGAACAGATAAACGCCTTCATTATGTCTCAAAAAATGACAATATGAGGTGGATAAAAAATGAAATTGACAGACAAAATTATGCTGTTGGTTTTGGATTGAAACCTGTAACTGTGAACCAGCTTAAGGCAATAGCAGATACCAAAATGACAATGCCGCCAAAAAGCACCTATATTTATCCGAAATTAAGAAGTGGATTAACCATTTATGAATTTTGAAATGACCCTAGCAGATAGACTTCAAAAATTAAAAAAATCTTTGCCCGCATATGTCACCTTGGTAGCCGTTTCCAAAACCAAGCCTGTAAGCGATTTGATGGAAGCCTATAAAGCTGGCCATAGAGTTTTTGGCGAAAACAAAGTTCAAGAAATGGTTGGTAAATTTCATGAAATGCCAAAAGACATTAAATGGCATATGATTGGTAATTTACAGCGCAACAAAGTGAAATACATGGCTTCATTTGTACATTTGATACACGGTGTTGACAGTCTAAAATTATTGAAAGAAATCAATAAACAAGCGCAAAAAAATGAACGTGTTATTCAATGCTTGCTGCAAATCAAAATAGCGTGCGAAAGTACTAAATCTGGAATGTCTTCAAAAGAGGCTGAAAACTTGTTGAAGAGCGATGATTTTAAAGCCTTGAAAAACATCAAAATTACGGGGGTTATGGGAATGGCGAGCTTTACCGAAGACAAGATCCAAATTTCAAAAGAATTCAAAACTCTAAAATTAGCGTTTGAAAGATTGAAAGAATTACAAAAAAACATGGGTGTTATTTCCATGGGAATGAGTGGAGATTACCCGCTTGCGATTGAATGTGGTAGTAACATGATTCGGGTAGGTAGCCTCATATTCGGGAACAGGCAATACACATAAAATATACAGAATTTACGCAATAGTAGACATAGAAACCACTGGTGGAAAGTACAACGAGGAAGGCATTACCGAAATTGCCATTTACAAGCACGACGGAAAACGCGTTGTTGACCAATTTATTAGCCTGATAAATCCCAAACGTCCCATACAACCTTATGTCGTGAATTTGACTGGAATATCTAATAAAATGTTGCGTTCCGCCCCAAAGTTCTTTGAGGTTGCCAAACGGATTGTTGAAATTACCAAAGATTGCGTTTTAGTAGCGCACAATGCAAAATTTGATTATAGAATTCTGTCATTGGAATTTGAGCGCTTGGGTTTTAAATTTGAACGAAAAAATCTATGTACTGTAGAATTGTCTAAACAACTGATTCCCGATCTTCCTTCTTACAGTTTGGGGAAATTGGTGCGCGCTTTAGGAATCCCAATGAGTGACCGCCATCGCGCTTCTGGAGATGCCATGGCTACCACTAAATTATTTGAATTATTACTAAACAAGGACCTTGACAAACAGATTGTCAAAGCCTCGATTCGAATGGAACCAAAGCGACAATTGGAACCAAAATTGATCGCTATTATCAACTCGCTCTCTTCAGTTACGGGAGTGTATTATATGCACAATGAAGCGGGTGATATTATATATATTGGAAAAAGTAAAAATATCAAGAGTAGAATCAATCAACATTTCGCAGGTCAAAATTCAAAATCTAAAAAAATTCAATTGGAAGTTTCTGCGGTTACATATGAAGAAACTGGGAGCGAATTATTGGCTTTACTCAAAGAAAGTGCCGAAATAAAACACCACAAACCCAAGTTCAATCGGGCGTTAAGACGTACCATTTTTACACACGGTCTTTTCAATTTTATAGATGAAAATGGATACATCAATTTAAAAATTCAAAAGATTAAAGGAAATCAAAAGCCCATTACCACTTTTGCTAACATTCAAAGTGGTAAAAACTTTATGAACAAAATTGTTGAAAAACACGGTTTATGCCAAAAGCTGTGTGGGTTATATAAAACAAAAAGTAGCTGTTTTGGACATACCATTAAAGAATGTGAAGGGGCTTGTATTGGACAAGAATTGGTGGGAGATTACAATACAAAAGTTAACAAAATCATTAAATACTACAGCTTTAAAGCCAAAAGTTTCCTCCTTATTGATAAAGGCCGAAATCTTGATGAACGTAGTGCTGTTTGGGTTGAAAAAGGGGTTTTAAGAGGTTTTGCCTATTTTAATTTAAATTCTCAGATTTCAAATATTGATGTTTTATCAAGCCTGATTACCCCATTAGAACACAACAAAGATGCCCAACACATTCTCCAGAGTTATATGAGGCGTCACAAAAGATTGAAATTGATTGCCCTAGAGGACTAAAGTTTTTAGTATTTTTGATTTGTGTCTGAACCAAAAGCCAAACTAAATTGGTATAAAATGTTTAATGATATTTCGTTATGAATAAATTTATCATTTCAATTGTTGGCCCTACAGGAATTGGAAAAACAGACTTGAGTTTAAAATTGGCGGCCCATTTTCAAACAGAGATAATCTCTGCCGACTCCCGCCAGTTTTTTAAAGAAATTCCCATTGCTACAGCCGCTCCAAGCAATGAAGAATTGGCATTAATTCCACATCATTTTATTCATCACAAATCCATCAAAGAAGCCTATAGCGTGGGGCATTACGAAAAAGAAGTTTTAGATTGTATTGAAAAACTACACCAAAAACACGATATTTTAATTTTAATTGGAGGCTCGGGGCTGTATATAAAATCTGTTTTAGAAGGCTTGGATGCCTTCCCCAAAGTGGATCCAAAGATTCGTGAGCAATTGAATTTATCGCTCAAAACAGAAGGCATTATGGCCTTGCAAAAAGAACTTAAAGCCAAAGATCCTGAGACGTATGCAAAAATAGATTTAGAAAATTCTCACAGAATTATCAGAGTTCTTGAAATATGTAAGGGGACTGGGAAACCCTACAGTCAGTTTTTAAATAAAGATAAAATTAAAAGAAGCTTCACGTCGATTTCAATTGGTCTAGATGCAACGCGAGAAATTGTCTACGAGCGCATCAATAAAAGAGTAGATCAGATGCTCAAAAAGGGCTTAATTGAAGAGGCCAAAGCAGTCTACAAACACAAAGGGATGAATGCTCTAAACACCGTAGGTTATAAAGAATTATTTGAACACTTTGCGGGTAACTGGACCTTAGACTTTGCAGTGGAAGAAATCAAAAAAAACTCACGCCGTTTCGCCAAAAGACAATTGACTTGGTTTAAAAAAAATAAAAACACACAATGGCATGATTATCAAACTCCTTTTAAGACCATCCTGAGTCAAATCGAAACAGAGATTTCAAAATTATCTAATCATTAATTACCAATCGGAATCCTTCGCCGTGAATATTTAAGATTTCAACTTTTGGATCAAGTTTTAAATATTTTCTAAGCTTTGCAATATAAACATCCATGCTTCTTGAAGTGAAATAATTATCGTCTCTCCAAATTTTTGTCAATGCAATTTCACGAGGCATCAAATCATTGACATGTAGTGCCAAAAGTCTTAAAAGCTCGTTCTCTTTTGGTGATAGCTTTATTTGAGTGTCTCCTTGGGTTAAAAACCGGAGCTTTGAATTCAACTTAAAACTTCCAATTTCAAATTCAAACTGCTTACTGTCGGCAATACTTTCAACAGTTTTTCTTTGGATTATGGCCTGGATTTTTAACAGTAAGACTTCACTGTCAAAAGGTTTATTTAAATAATCGTCGGCACCAACTTTGTAGCCTTTCAAGACATCTTCTTTTAATGATTTTGCTGTAAGGAAAATAATTGGCACCTCTTTGTCCTTATCTCTTATTTCTTGTGCTAAAGTAAAGCCGTCCTTGTAGGGCATCATTACGTCTAAAATACAGAGATGGAAATCTGACTTTTTGAACTTCTCAAAGCCTTCCATACCGTTTTTTGCTAAAACAACTTCGTAATCGTTAATTGTCAAGTATTCTTTTAAAACGGTCCCAAAATTAGGATCGTCTTCTACCAGTAAAATGCGTTTTGTGATCTCTTCCATAGTGTTATGATATTAGTGGTAATTTAATGGTGAAGGTACTTCCCTTCCATTTTTCGCTCTCTACAGTGATGACGCCTTGATGATTTTCAACAATTCGTTTCACATTTGAAAGGCCAAGACCATGGCCCTTAACATTGTGGACATCACCTGTATGTTCACGATAAAACTCTTCAAAAATTCGCTTTAAAGCAGATTTGCCAATCCCTATGCCTTGATCTTTTACAGACATCAGAATGTTGTTTCCAATATTCTGAGTGGTGATATCAATTTTTGGAGGCCCTTCTGAGTATTTTACAGCATTGTCTAATATATTGACAATGACATTTGTAAAATAAGTTTCATTAGCAATAATTGAACATTTAGTGGCTTTAAAATTAGTTTTGATGTACCCCTCTCTATTTTTTACGATTAACTCGACATGGGTAATGGCGTCTAAAATTAAATCATGCAACTGAAGCCTGTCTTTTCTTATAATCAATTGCTTTTTTTGAAGTTTGGAGATCCGAAGTACATTTTCGACCTGAGCGTTCATTCGTTTATTTTCTTCTTTAATCATGGATATGTAAGTGTCCACCTTATCTTTATTATTGAAGATTTTTGGGTTTTTGATGGCGTCTAAAGCCAAGCTAATCGTCGCTATTGGTGTTTTAAATTCATGGGTCATATTATTGATGAAGTCTGACTTCATTTGAGATATTTTACGCTGGCGAATTAATTGATATACGGCACTCATATAACCAATAATGATAATTAGGGTGAATACAAGGGAAAGCAAGGTAATGACAACAATGTCTTTTTCTTCCTTTGTTTTAAGAATATTATTTATATAATAAGCTTGGACAAAAATAATCCCGATGAGCGATAAACTCATAAGAATAACCAAAACAGAAAATAAGTTTTTATTCACCAAACAAAATTAAAATATTTAAGATAATTTTGGATATTTTTAACTCGCTATTAACTAAAATGTTAAAATTTTAGTGACGATAAACTTCTTTGTGAATTGTATTGTGAATATCATAAACCTGTTTTTGCGTGTGATCCCAATCTATATTGTGAATCACAAAATCTGATTTCGCAGTTTTTTCTGAATCACGTAATTGGGTGGACATCACAGCTTTAATTTTTGCTAAAGGAGTGTGATCTCTTTCAATAATTCGTTGTATGCGCAAGACCTCTGGAGCGGTAACGGTTAAAATATAATCAAATTGATTTTCTGCAGCAGTTTCAAATAGAATAGCCACTTCTTTAACAACATAGGCTGAGGTTTGCTTGGATAGCCATAAATTAAAATTTATAGCTACCTCTGGATGAACCAGTGCATTTATTTGTTTTAAAAGCACTTTGTTGTTAAAAATCTTTTCGGAAATAAATGCCTTATTTAACTGATTTTGCTTGTAAGCATCTTCCCCTAAAAGCTGCTTTATCTTGTCCTTTAAATCTATTGATGATTGCATCAATATTTTAGCGGCTTGATCCGCATTATACACAGGAACTTCAAGTGCCTCAAACATTTTAGCAACGGTTGTTTTTCCGCTGCCAATTCCACCAGTAAGACCTAAAACTTTAGTCATCACTTTTTTTAATTACATATTCCAACTTATTTATTTGAAGTGATGCATTCTTAATCGTTGGTGGATAAGATGCTAATTTTGGTGTTAACACATTAGCTAAATTATCAAGTCTGTTGTAATCGCATGTAACAATAAAATCATTGGCATCAATGCTATTATAAGAACTCAAGCTTGTATAAAATACGACAGGAACTTCTTTTGGGAAAATTGACAGACTAATATCCTCGGGTAAATTAATAACACTTACCGGTACGTTTAATTTACCTTCAGTGAATTTATCAACTTTTCCTTGAACTTGAACAAATTTATTTGAAAAACTTAAATTTGGTTTAATTTCTAATACAACAGTCCGGTTAATGTCTTTTTTTACATCTTTTAGTAAAAGATTTGATGTAAAAACCTTAGAAATAGAATCCAACAAAACTTTAGGCCCCACAACTGTGACGGAATCTGGTTGACTTTTTAAGCCATTTAAAAGATCATAACCCAAAGCAAATTCAGGAGTTGCACGAACGACTACTGGGATTTTCTTTAAGGATTGAACATCGTAGGTAAATGAAACCGTATTTGGAGTAATAGCTTCAACAGTAACATCACTATCAAAGTAATTCAACAATGTCAAGTCTTTTGGGTTTGTGTGCCAATAATAGAAAGAACCGTCTTTTTCCAATTTAGCAACATCAATTTCAATAGCTAAGTCCTTAAATGCATATTTAAGCATGTTAAAACCTTGAGTTTTAATAGTAACGTAAACGTAATTGGGTTTGTTTTCAGTCAATATTTCTTTTTTGCTTATTTGCGTAGGAATCAGTTTTAATTTAAGCGTTTGACTCAATTGATTTGTTAATTTTGCAAACATTGATATGACAAAAGCCAAAACTAAGAATAGTACAAACACATTTAAGCGTTTAATTTGAATCAAGTTTGTTAAAATGGAAGTTAATCGCTGTATCATTGGGATTTAAAAAATAGTTTTGGAAATAGAGTTGTTTCAGGTTGTCGATATAGTTTCAACTTTAAGGTAGATTTCAAAAAACCCAACCCATAGCCAGAAAATTGAATCAAAATTGCGGGTAAACACAATACGCTTACAATAATATTTGCTGTGCTTATCAATGCCATTAAAAATGCTGTCAAAAAATAAGCAGCATATATGTAAAGTCCCCATTCAAAACCAAAAACAAGCAACAATAAACTCAATAGAAGTCCGACTGTGAACAATGAAGGAAACCAATATGCAATTTTTTTAGAATGTGGGTGCCATTTGTTGAGAATTGGACGCACCTGTCCAAACTTATAAACTTGTAGAAAAAAACTTTCAAAAGAAATTCGGCGCTTGTGGTAAACATAAGCATTAGAAATTAAGCAAAGTTTATACCCCATGTCTTTCAATCGAATCGAAAGATCGGGATCTTCTCCTGGATGAATATTTCCAAACCCACCAGAAGCCAGAAAAGCCTCTTTTGAAATCCCCATATTAAAACTTCTAGGTTCATAACCCTCAATTTCTTTATCTCCCCCTCGAATCCCGCCGGTTGTAAGTGCAGAAGTCATGGAAAAGTTAATGGCCTTTTGAAGCTCTGAAAAATTATGATTGGCTGCATCTGGCCCTCCAAAACAATCTACATAACTTTTCTTTAAAAAAGCGATCACTTCTGAGAGGTAGTGTTTTGGTAAAATACAATCGCAATCCAATACAATAAAATAATGGCCTTTAGCGCGATCCATACCATAATTACGGGAATGGCCAGGCCCAGTGTTTTTTTTGTAGTAGTAGCTGATATTGAGCTGGGCTTGAAAATGCTCTATTATGAGGCGTGCATCCAAGCTTGATCCGTCTTCGACAATGACAATTTCAAAGGTTTTTGGAGTTTCCAATTCACAGAAGCTTTCTAACAGTTCCCGTACTTCTTCTGGGCGGTTATAAACAGGGATAACAAATGAAAAATCACTGGCAATCATATAACAAATTTACATAATGCATTTGAATTAAAAGCAGTTTTAAAATTATTGCTTCTAAACCCCTAGCGTCTCAATTATACTGCCGACTGAAGAATGTACAAAGTATACACCTGATTGCATTATGATCACGTCTAACAAATATAAATAACATCCGTCTATTGCATGTATAATTGAATGAAATGTATTATTTGAAGAATTATTAACTCAAATAGAAAATTCATGTTTTAATGTAAAGGAAAAACAAGGGATATAATTTTTTAACAATAAAATTGTATCTGTCGAATCAAATCTTAGACAAATGAAAATTATACTTAAAAACCACACTAGTAAATTGTGTGTGTTTTTAAATTGGTTTCGATTATTAATCGATAAATTTTTCCATGACGGCATCGCTAACACCCATATTGCTAAAGCCACCGTCATTGTAGAGATTTTGCAATGTAACGCGTTTTGTTAGGTCACTAAACAAAGTGAGGGTGTAATTTGCACAATCAAGTGCGGTTGCATTTCCTAAAGGCGACATTTTTTCTGCATAGGCAATAAAACCATCAAAGCCTTTGACGCCTTTACCTGCGGTCGTAGGGGTTGGGGATTGGGAAATCGTGTTCACACGAACATTTTTATCACGTCCAAAAAAGTAACCGAAACTACGGGCAACACTTTCTAAATAGGCTTTATTATCGGCCATGTCGTTGTAGTCGGGAAAAACACGCTGGGCGGCCATATAAGACAAGGCAACAATACTGCCCCATTCATTCATAGCATCAGCTTTGTAGAGCGTTTGCATAACTTTGTGAAAAGACATGGCAGAAACATCGGTTCCTTTTTTTGTCCAATCGTATTTTTGGTCTGTGTAGGGGCGGCCCTTTCTGACATTGACAGACATCCCTATGGAGTGCAAGACAAAATCAATTTTACCGCCAAGGATTTCCATAGATTTTTCTACTAAGTTTTGTAAATCTTCTTCTGATGTTGCATCGGCGGGGATGATTTGAGAGTCGGTTTTTTTGGCCAATTCATCAATTGCGCCCATACGCATCGCAATGGGTGCATTGGTTAGAACAAATGTTCCGCCTTCTTCATGAACACGTTCTGCTGTAATCCATGCGATAGAATTGGGATCTAAAGCCCCAAAAATGATACCTTTTTTCCCTTTAAGTAATTGATATGACATTAGTAATTTTCGTTTAGTTGATTTATGAGTGTACAAATATACCATTAATTCAACAACTGCTTGGCATGAGCCTTTGCAGATGCTGTAAGATTCAAACCGCCAAGCATTTGAGCAATTTCTTCTAGACGCTCTTCTGAACTTAGGGGTTTTAATTTGGTAATAGTGGTATCGTTTATTTCTGTTTTAAAAACTTTAAAGTGCGCGTCCCCTTTCGCTGCTATTTGAGGTAAATGTGTGATGGTGAACACTTGCATGTATCGGCTCATTTCCTGCATAATAGAGGCCATTTTGTTAGATATTTCTCCAGAAACACCAGTATCAATTTCATCAAACATAATGGTTGGTAGTTGTTGGTGCTTTGATAAAATAAACTTAACGGCCAACATGATCCTAGAAAGTTCCCCTCCTGATGCTCCTTTTTTAAGGGCTAAAAACTGTCCGCCTTTGTTGGCCTGCAATAAAAAACAAAGGCAATCTTTACCGTTGGAAAGAAAGCTTTCTGAAGGCGTAATATTAATTTTAAAATTCGAATGAGGCATGCCCAATTGCTTTAGTAGTGCCTCTAACTCAGATTTAAGCTTGGGTAAAATAGACTGTCGCTTTTTAGTTATTTTATCAGCTGTAAGCTTTAACTTTTCTGTGTTTTCGTTTAATGAAATATTTAAAGCATTTAGGCGCGATTCATAATCCCCAAGTTGGGCCGTTTTGAATTGCAGCGCTTTATAGACTTCGTTTAAAGCGTCCGTAGAATTAACATTGTGCTTGTTGAAAAGGTCATGAACTTTCTTTAGCTGTGCTTCAATGTTACTTAAGCGGTTCGGATCTGGATCTAAACGGTTTAATTCAGTATCAATCTCTGAGGAAATATCGTCTAATTCAATAGAAATACTGTTCAAGCGCTCGGAAATTGAACGGTAGTTTGAAGATATTGTACTCAACTTTTGAAAACGTTGTTTGAGGGCCATCAAATGCGCGTTAATTCCAATATCATCAGCATTCAAAGTCTGACTTGCAAATTCCAATTCTGATTGAACCGCTTCCAAATTACTCAAAGTATTGTAGTCGGACTCCAAGGCTTCAAAATCAATATCTAGTACTTGTGAATCCTCCAACTCTAAACTTAAAAAACTGTGATAATCATACTCATTTTTAGACTGTTGTTTCTGCAGCTCAAGCGTCTCTATTTCATTTTGAAGTAATTTATTTTTTGATAACAAGTCACTGTAATCATCAAGAAGCGTTGATGTTTTTGCTAAAGCATCAATGATTTGAAACTGAAATGCATCGCGAGTCAAAGAAAGTGTTTCGTGTTGGGAGTGAATGTCTACAAGACGGCGACCCAAAGCTAATAATAAATCTAGTTTAACAGGGGAATCATTAACAAATGCTCGTGATTTTCCAGAAGGTAGTACTTCGCGTCGGATGATTGTTTCAGGCTCGTATTCTAAATCGTGCATCTGAAAAAAAGATTGTAAATTATATAACTCTAATTGAAAAACACACTCAATGATGCTTTTTTTTGAAGGATTTTTGATGTTTGATAGATCAATACGCTTTCCCAAAACCAATGACAAGCCGCCCAATAAGATAGATTTACCCGCACCTGTTTCACCTGTTATGGTGGTCAACCCCGAGTTAAAGTCCACTTGAAGGTCCTCAATTAGAGCATAATTTTTTATGTGAAGGTGAGAGAGCAATGGCCAGCGTTAAAATTTAATTTTTTGCCATTTTTTTGAGTGGATTGGAGCCACTTTATTTAAAACAGAAACCAAATCAGTGATTTTGACTTTTGGTCCCGAAGAAAAAATATCTGTGATTTCATCAGCCTTAGCATCAAAAAAAGTACGAACCAGTAAGGAGTTTGGCCTGCGTTTATTCAAGCTTTGAAAATTAACGATAGTCTCAGATATTACATTTTTAGCAGCTTTGGAATCAGAAGCCATAATATCTAATCCGGTTCTGTGGTAAGTGTATAAAGCGGATCTGAATTCACTATAGGTATTTGACATTATATTGTCTATCAAAACCCGACGGGTTTGGTCTCCACCCTTAGGGGGCTCCCATCCTTTTAAATTTCCCCGTTGCGAATAATTAGCAATGTCTCTGGCTTGTTCGTAATATTTTTGACCGCCGTTGAGTTCAAAGGTATCTGCATCCATCCCAAGAATCATGTACACATGAAATGCAATGACTGAAATGAGGTTGGATTCAAACTGGCTGGAGTTAAAATTTAGATTTTGATATTCTAAATAATTAAAATTAAAGTCTTTGTCATTAAAGTTATAAACTGAAGTGTTGTAAGAAGAATTGAATACAGGTCTTGCCGACTGGACTTGAATGCTAGCCTGAAAAGTATCAGAACTGTAACTTTGAATAATGATGACCATGCCACAGTCAATTCGTTCATGGGTCTCATATGTCTTGTTGGTCCAGCGCGTATTGTTTACAAACTCAAAGAGTTGATTTTCTAGGGTTTTAAAAACCTGAACATTTTCATTTCCAGTTTGTTGGGCATTAACGAACAGATTACAATTGAGTTCCTGAGCCAAAATTGGCAGAGCAAACAACCATAAAATTAAAAAATACTTTTTTTTAACCATCGCTTCTTCTAATGAGCTCCGCTAAAATATCATCGGCGACTTCGGCCTTGGATTTTAGAGGATACTCTGTTTGTTTTAATTCTTTATCAATAATAGTAATTTTATTGGTAGCAACGCCAAAACCAGCACCCAAATCGTTTAAGGAATTTAGAACGATTAGATCTAAATTCTTTGATTTTAGTTTTTTTATGGCATTTTCAATTTCAGAATCGGTCTCCAAAGCAAAACCAACCAAAAATTGCGTTGTTTTTAGAGCACCTAAGGATGCCAAAATATCCTTTGTCTTTTCCAATTTTATTGACAACGATTGGGATGTCTTTTTTATTTTGGATAACGAAATATTTTTTGGTCTGTAATCTGCTACAGCTGCGGATAAAATTGCGGCATCAACAGATTTAAAATACTGATGAACGATATCATACATTTCTTTGGCACTAAAAACTGGAAGGGTAGAAACACGGCTGCTATCGGCCTTATGATGTGTGGGTCCAGTAATTAGAATGACCTCAGCACCATGCCTAGCAGCACTATTGGCAATTTCAATTCCCATTTTCCCAGAAGAGTGATTGCCAATGAAGCGAACCGGATCAATGGCTTCATAAGTCGGTCCCGCGGTGACTAATATTTTTTTTCCGTAAAGAGGAAGGTTTTCTAAAATATGGGCTTCTATTGTCTCCACGATTGTTTCTGGCTCAGCCATACGACCCATACCGACCAGACCACTTGCCAAGGCACCAAAAGCCGATGGGATTAAAATATTTCCATAGGACTGCAGGGTTTTTATAGCGGTTTGTGTGGTGGGGTGTTTGTACATGTCAAGGTCCATAGCTGGGGCGAAATAAACCGTACATTTTGCAGAAAGATAGGTGGCAATTAAAAAATTATCACTATTGCCACTGACCATTTTAGACAGGGTGTTGGCCGTCGCAGGGGCGATGATTAACAAGTCGGCCCAAAGTCCTAGTTCAACATGGTTGTTCCAAACTGCATTTTCGTCCTCTTCATTGGTAAAGTTGGATATTACAGGGTGCTTAGAAAGTGTTGAGAGTGTAAGTGGTGTTATGAATTCTTTTGCCGCAGGGGTCATGATCACCCGAACCTCTGCACCAGCTTTGGTTAGCAAACGAACTAAGAATGCAGTTTTATAAGCGGCGATACCCGCCGTAATCCCAAGGACAATATGTTTACCGCTTAGGATAGACATAGGGACAGTTTTATGATGCGTCTTCCTCTGAAGTATTTCTGTGGTGAATTTTTCCTTCAAGCCACTCTTGAACTGCTAGTGCATGGGGCTTTGGTAAACGCTCATAAAACTTAGATACTTCAATTTGCTCCTTATTTTCGAATACTTCTTCAAGACTGTCATTGTAAGTTGCGAATTCTTCCAACTTATCAATAAGCTCCTTTCGAATGTCTGTATTGATCTGCTCCGCGCGTCTTGAAATTGCAGAGATGGCCTCGTAAATGTTTTCTGTAGGCGCATCAACTTCGTTTCGATTGTAGGTGACTGAACTAATGGGTGCTTTCACTTTTTTTAAATCCATAATGTTTAACCTTTTGTTGTTAAATTATTTTTAATGTTTTGCAATGTCTCATACATCTGCGTAGTTTGAGTATGGTATTTTGTTTCAGGGAAATAACGCATCAAATTTTTGTAAAACTTTAATGCCACGTCCGTACGTTCTTCTTGTTTCCAAACTACACTATTAATCGCCAATTTATAGGCAGAATCAAGCTTGTAAAAAAGGGCATCTTCTTTGTAGATAGAGCCTGGAAAATTTTCAAGAAAATTATCTAGGGCAGTTATGGCTGAGTTGTAATCTCTGTGGAAAGGACCAGTGGTATTGTATTGCAGCGCAATTTCATAAGCTTTTTTTTCAAGCTTTAAGTCCAACTCTTGAATCAAAGCATTCGCTTCACTAAAATATTTAGAGTCTGGATATTTATTTATAAATGATTGAAGCTTTTCTAATGCATCGTAAGTTTCTGTTTGATCTCTTGAATAGACCGGAGATAAATAGTAATAACTTTTTGCACCCAAATAAGCAATTTCATCTACACGTTCGCTCTTTGGATAGGACTCCACAAATTGTTCTAATTTATAATTCGCAGTGTAATAGTCTTGAGTTTCATAAAAGGCTTTGGAGTGCATGTACATCAACTTCTCAGCCTGTGGCTTCCCACGATACTTTGGGACAATTTGTAAAAATAATCGGTTTGCCTTTTCAAAATTTCCTGCGTCATACAAATCCGTGCCTAATTTAAATTTAGCAGCAATGTCTTCATTTTTCAATACCCGTTGGTATTCACTACATGAATATTGTGATATTAATAGAGGTAGAATGAATAAAAAATTTCTCATTGGATGTTTAAAATGGGCAACAAAAGTACATTTTTTAAACGGATAATAAAAACCACGATAATCCCTATCTTGATGCATTATTTTTTTAAGTTTTTGAGTACTGTTGAAATTTTGTATTTCAAATCATCTGTGGCTGCCACCAAAGGTAATCTAACAAGATCCTCACAAAAGCCTAATTGTTGAAGAACCGCTTTAATGCCTGCAGGATTGTTTTCCTCAAAAATTAGACCAATTAGAGGCATTACCTTTTTTTCAATGGTCTTAGCGGCATCGCGATCACCTTTCAATCCAAAGTGAATCATCTCAGAAAAATCTTCAACCAGAGCTTGCCCGATCACGGATATTACCCCAGAACCTCCTTGTAGCACAACATCCAAAACTAGATCGTCATCTCCTGAAATTACCAAAAAATCCGTGGGCTTATTTTCTAATAGTATTTTGTACTGCTCAGGACTGTTACCGGCTTCTTTTATCGCTACGATATTGTTTACATCTCTTGCCAGTCTCAAACTCGTTTCAGGTTCCATATTTTTAGATGTTCGCCCTGGAACGTTGTATAATATGATAGGAATGGACGATGCAGCAGCAACGGCTTTAAAATGCTGATAAAGGCCTTCTTGTGTGGGTTTGCTGTAATATGGAGAAACTGATAATACGGCTACAAATGGAGACAAATCGATGCTTTGAAGTTCATCAATCACAGCAGCAGTATTATTTCCACCGATTCCAATAACTAGTGGCAATCGACCTGCATTGGTTTTTATAATGGTTTGAACAATAGCCGCCTTTTCATCCTTTGTTATGGTTACACTCTCTCCGGTAGTTCCACTTATGACTAAGTAATCCGTTCCATTACTGATGTTGTATTCCACAACCCCAGCAAGGGCTTTATGATCAACGCTTCCATCTTGTTTAAATGGTGTTACCAAGGCAACTCCCATTCCAATCAATGCTTTCATTTAAATTTTATTTAATGTTTTGAGGTATTTAATGAGTTCTGTTTTAAAAGTAGAGGTGTCTTTTGGTTCAATTTCCAAAATTAAATCGTGTAAACGCTTGTCCTCAGCCGAAAGCCCAACTTTAAAATTTGCCTTAGACATTGCTGTGACAATGTTAAGTTCATAGGAATTAGGTTTATAATAACTCAACAATAAGTCAAACGGAAAATTAACAAACTCATTAACTTCCGCGTTTTTACAATGCCCTAACCAATCAAAATTTTCTTTGCTGTAAAAAGCATCCCAACTGTTAGGCTGATCCTTTTCGGAGTCAATCATGGCAATAAAACGCAACCGGTTGATGTTAAGTCCTAAATCTGTAAACATGAGTTTGAAAAAATCATAATCTTGAAAATTATTGTAATCAAAAATAATCCCAACATATTGGATTTTGTCTGTATTAAATTCTTTGTTTCTAGAATTTAATACAGTGGTCAAAAATCTTTGAGATGATTTCGTTTTGATTCGATTAAAAAACATGTACCTTTAGTCTTCTACAAAGTTAACATAAATGACCCTTAAATACATTAAATTCTCAGCGCTAATTTTAGTGTTTTTCTCTTGTCATCAAACCATAACCAATAAAGAAGCAAACTATCAACGAATTTCTATTGACAATTCATTGGAACCCAATCCTGCTATTGAAGATTTTTTACAGCCCTACAAAAAACACATAGATGCCTCAATGGCTGAGATTTTGTGCTATTCTGAAAATGCACATACAAAAACGGAAGGTGCGTTGAATACCGCGCTTGGAAATATGATGGCGGATGCTGTTTTTGAAATGACTGCACCACTTCTAAAAAAAAGGCAGAATGAAACCCTGGATTTAGTGCTATTAAACCACGGTGGTGTTAGAGCTGCATTGCCTAAAGGACCCATCAAAACAGAAACTGCATTTCGTATAATGCCCTTCGAAAATCAAGTTGTTGTGGTTCAAATGAAGGGATCTGCAATTCTGGAAATGATCGATTATCTCAAAATAGCTAGACGTGCCCATCCCATTTCTGGCATGACACTTCACATCACAAAAAAAGGCATCCTTAAAAAACTTCTAATACAAGGAAAACCATTAAGCCTCAATAATGTTTACAATGTTGCAACGAGTGACTATCTTTTGAATGGGGGCGACCGTATGGATTTTTTTAAAAAAAACAATGCTGTCTATGATATGGATTACAAAATCAGAAACATCCTGATTGATTATTTTAAAGCAAAAGACACTTTAAACCCTAAACGTGACATGCGTTTTATTTATACAAAATAACTGTGAAAAGGAGAAAATTCATAAAAAATTCCGCAGCTTCTACTGCCCTGCTATCATTGAGTGGCTTACCAATTTCATGTTCAAAAAATAAAATTGTAAAGATTACGGTCTTACACACCAACGATGTGCACAGCCACATCGATCCTTTTGGACCCAACGACGTTAAAAACCCTAACAAAGGAGGTGTTTCAAGAAGAGCAACGCTAATTCAAAAACTGCGCAATGAAAACCCCAACACGCTTTTATTGGATGCCGGGGATATTTTTCAAGGCACTCCCTATTTTAATTACTTTGGAGGGGCTTTAGAGTTCAAGCTTATGAGCCTGCTAAATTACGACGTAGCAACCATTGGTAACCACGACTTTGATAATGGTATTGAGGGGCTTTACGCCCAATTGCCTCATGCGAAATTTGATTTTATTTCTGCTAATTACGACTTCCAAAACACGGTCATGAACACACATGTAAAACCCTATAAAGTTTTTTATAAAGAAGGTATTAAAATAGGTGTTTTTGGTTTGGGTGTTGAATTAAAAGGCTTGGTCAACCCTGATGCCTTTAAGGAAACCAGATACCTCAACCCTGTAGAAATTGCACAAGACATGAGTCGCATTCTTAAACTTCAAGAAAAATGCGATTTAATTATATGCCTTTCTCATTTAGGTTACCGTTACGATGAAAAACCACAAAAAATCTCAGATGTAAAGTTAGCAAGAGCGACTAAAAACATTGATCTTATCATAGGTGGACACACCCACACTTTTCTAAATGAACCCACAAAAGAGACCAATGCGGCTGGAAAAACTGTTCTTATAAATCAAGTGGGATGTTATGGACTTTATATTGGAAAAATAGATTTTTACTTTGAATCTGAAAACATTCGAGTGAAAAGCAAAGTGGTTTCTGTTTAAAGCTTATCTAAAAATAATTCTTCTGTTAAAATAGGAATTCCCAAATCCTCCGCTTTTTGGCGTTTGCTGGGTCCCATATTAGCACCTGCCACCAAATAAGTTGTTTTTACAGAAATTGAACTCACAACTTTACCGCCGTTGGCTTCAATAAGTTTTTTAAGTTCACTGCGACTGACCTTTTCAAAAACGCCAGAAACTACAATGCGATCGCCTGCCAGAGTCGAAGTTTGATTGGCAAGTGCCGCTTTGGATAGCTCTAACTGCAGGCCATAGCTATACAAACGCGAAACCAATCGAATGCTGTTATCGTTGCGAAAAAAGGCATGAACACTTTCGGCAATTTTAATACCAATTTCATCAACAGCTTCAAGATTTTCAACAGTGGCCTCAGACAAAGCAGAAATACTTTTGTAATGTTTCGCTAATGTTTTTGCTACAGTTTCACCAACATAACGAATGCCTAAGCCAAATAATACGCGCTCAAACGGGATTTGCTTGGAAGCTTCAACTCCCAAAATCAAGTTTTCCGCACTCTTTTGCGCCATGCGATCTAAAGGTAAAATATCTTCTATTTTAAGTGTGTACAAGTCCGCAGGATCTTTAATTAGGGATGCGTTAACCAATAAAGCCACGGTTTCTCCACCCAAGCCCTCAATATCCAAAGCTTTTCTGGAGATATAATGCTGAATACGACCAATTATCTGAGGAGGGCACCCCATTTTATTGGGGCAGTAGTGTTGCGCCTCACCGCTATTTCTTATCAATGGCGTTTGACACTCTGGGCATTCAGAAATGTACAGGGTTGTATTGGATTCTTCTGTGCGCTTGCTAAAATCAACTGCTGTAATTTTGGGAATAATTTCTCCACCTTTTTCCACAAAAACAGTGTCATTGATACGAACGTCTAATTTTGAAATTTGGTCGGCATTGTGTAAAGAAGCACGCTTGACCACAGTACCCGCTAACGCCACTGGCTCCAAATTGGCTACGGGTGTTATTGCCCCTGTACGACCCACTTGATATGAAATATAATTTAATTTTGTAGAAACTTGCTCAGCTTTAAACTTATAAGCCATTGCCCAACGCGGTGCTTTGGCCGTAAAGCCCAATTCGGCTTGCTGTTGAAGGTTGTTGACTTTGATTACAATACCATCAATATCATAGGGTAAATTATGACGGGCGCTGTCCCAATGCTCAATAAATTTAAAGACCCCATCTAGAGAATCAAAACACTGGGCTTCCTTTGGCACTTTAAATCCCCAAGAGCGGGCTTTTATCAGGTTGTCAAATTGAGAAATGATGCCTGTATTTTCACCAACAATACTATACAAAAGACATTCTAAAGGACGTTTAGCGACTTCGCCACTATCTTGAAGTTTTAAGCTTCCCGAAGCCGTATTTCTAGGATTTTTAAAGGGCGCTTCACCTTCTAAAACACGGGCTTCATTCATGGCTTTAAAACCCTCAAAAGGCAAAACAATCTCTCCCCTAATTTCAAAAAAATCCGGATAATCTCCATGAAGTTTAAGGGGAACAGATTTGATGGTTTTAACATTGGTAGTGACGTCATCCCCTTGTGTGCCATCCCCTCTAGTCAAAGCTTGAAAAAGCATGCCATCTTTGTATGTGATGCTGATGGAGGCCCCGTCATATTTTAATTCACAAGTATAGGTGATTGGACCATATACTAATTTTTTAATTCGAGATTCCCAGTCTAATAAGTCAGATTTGGAATAAGAGTTGTCCAACGAATACATACGCTGGGCATGCACAACGGTTTTAAAGTTTTTTGTGACCCCGCCCCCTACCCTCAAAGTTGGTGAATTGGGATCATGCATTTCTGGGTATTGCAGTTCTAAATCTTGAAGTTGTTTTAACTTCATGTCAAATTCAAAATCGGAAATAATTGGTTGATCCAACACATAATAATTATAATTGTGTTGTCTTAGTTCTTTTCGAAGTTGCCCTATTAGTTCTTGATCCGACATTTTATAAAAATCACTAGCATTAACCAACCACTAAAATACTAAATTATGGCATGAAAAGCTTAGAAAAAAGGCTTACTTTTTTTGAGTTTTCAACATACGATCTTTACCAAAAGTATCTTTTTTTAAGTCTGTTTCTCGAAAATCGCTGCCTCCAAATAGCAGTTGAGTGTCAGGGCCAAAAGCCTCATTGATTTCCATAAAACAAAATCCCTTTGAGTGCAAATTTTTCAAAGCAATTTTCCTTAGGGCTTTATAAAATATCAAGGGGTCATTATCATCAACAAACAAAGCCAAATGAGGTTCATAATCCAAGACATTAGACGCCATTTTAGACTGCTCACTATTAAAGACATAAGGCGGGTTGGATACGATTAAATCAAAAGATTGTTCTAGGGACGTCCATTCTAACATATTGCCATGAAAAAATTTAACTTCAACCTCATTATTTTTTGCGTTGGTTTTGGCTAGCTTTAAAGCTTCAGGGCTTGCGTCCATCGCATAAACTTGGGCATTGGGTAATTGTTTGGCGAGGGCGACGGCTATACATCCGGAGCCCGTTCCTAAATCAAGAATTTTTGGAGCGTCATTTTTCTTGAAATGGGTTAATATCCAAGCCACCAATTCCTCTGTTTCGGGTCGCGGAATCAACACGCAAGGGCCAACTGAAAATTCCAAACCAAAAAAATGTGAGGTTCCTAAGATGTATTGTAGCGGCTCTTTATCCTTGAGGCGATTCATTGCTAATTTTAAAGAACTGACCGTAGTACTTGAGAGATCAGTTTCATAACTTAAAACCAATTCATGGGGTTTTAGGTCTAGGAAATATTCACAAATTCTTTGAAGAAATAGTTTCCGCTCAGTCAATGGATAGGACTTTAATTCTTCATTAAAATATGATTTAAATTCTCTTAATTTCATTTCGATTTTTTAAGCTTTTTCAAACTGAAATTGTGATCAATATCACAAAAAAATCAGATAAGCCGCTTGATATTTTATTGACTGTGTGTTTTGATTTTTATCATTCAAAATTCTAACATCCTGATAATAAATCTTATTTTTGTAATATCGAAGATACATATATATAGTAAAGTAATAAAACGCGACATTACCTTGCATTCTAAATACATAAAACGCTGCATCGATATTGCAAAAAACGGATTGGGAACCACTGCTCCAAATCCCATGGTAGGTTGTGTAATTGTTGAGGACAATAAAATCATTGGTGAGGGCTACACGAGCCCCTATGGTGGCGCGCATGCTGAAGTCAATGCGATTGCTGCTGTTGAAGATAAAACAAGACTTAAAAAAGCTACGCTTTATGTAACATTAGAACCTTGCAACCATCACGGTAAAACTCCACCCTGTTGTGATTTGATTATTACGCATGAAATTCCAAAAGTTGTGATTGGTTGTGTCGATGCACACGAAAAAGTCTGTGGACAAGGCATTGCTCGCCTCAGAGCGAATGGCTGTGAGGTCATTTTGGGCGTTGAAGAAGCCTTGTGCAAACAACACCACAAACGGTTTTTAACATATCACACCAAAAGGAGACCTTACATAATACTTAAGTGGGCACAAACTAAAAATGGTTTTGTAGCCCCAAAAAATACCAGCTCAAAAAGACCGTTTTGGATCAGTGGAAAAACAGCAAGACAGCTGGTACACCAATGGCGGGCTGAAGAACAGGCCATCTTGGTTGGAGCCAATACAGTCATTGAAGATAACCCAACCTTAACCACAAGAGATGTTGTTGGAAAAAACTCAACGCGGATTGTAGTTAGCAATAATAAATTACTTTCAAAAAAATACGCTGTTTTTAATACAGATGCAAAAACTATTGTACTTGACACAGGGGATTTAAAAAATGACCAGCCATTAGCAAAACAAATATGTGAAAAACTTTTTGAGCTCCAGATTAACTCAGTAATCATTGAGGGGGGGACTAAAACACTTCAACTTTTTATAGGTGAGAATTTATGGGATGAAGCACGAGTTTTTGAAGGTAACGCAGAGATTGAAATTGGAATTAAAGCTCCAGCGTTTTCTTTGTGCTCAAGTGAAGCATTGAAAATTGGTAAAGACCGCCTTTGGTCCATTACAAACAACGTGATTTAATAATACACTTTATTTGGGATTAAAATTTAAAAATAATTGTTCAAAAAAAAGGAGCTAAAATAAATTTTGCGATGATATTTTCAATTGACAATACAAAATAGAATTACTCAAACGAGCGTTTCAGGGGCATCACAAAATAAAGACTGAAAATTTGAACGATTAATTATGCAGTTGGTCTAAAAAAATTTGTGGGCATTGCCTTGGAGAGCGTGTTTTAGCATCCACAAAAACCAGCTTTGAATAAGCGGTTGTAACCAATTCGCCTTTGGCGTTTTTGATTTCGTAATCAAATTCAATTGAGACCTTTGGCATTTTAATTAATGTTGTTTTAATGGTCAAAATATCATCGTAAAATGCTGGTTTACAATAACTTATATTCAACACAACAACTGGAAGCATAAGCCCTTCTAGCTCCATCTTCTTGTAAGAAAAACCCAAAGCCGACAACCAATCAGTGCGACCAATTTCTAAATATTGAGCGTAATTACCATGGTAGACAACTCCCATTTGATCGGTTTCTCCGTAGCGAACTTTAATATCAGTAATGTGGCAAAGCATAAAAAAAAAATTTATATTTATGGGGTTAATAATTTAATCCAAAAAAAATAAAAAATCCTACAATTTTAATTTTTTTTTTTGAAATTTTGTTCACATATTTGCGAAGTAAAGAATTAACCACGGTCCTTCCCCAACCACTTAATTTTTTCCACCAATTAACTAAACCACAATTTAAAAATGAATAATACTGCGGATTCCGTATGGAAGAATTGTCTATCCTTTATAAAGGATAACATTCAGCCGCAAGCTTACAAAACTTGGTTTGAGCCTATCGTAGCCATCAAGTTGTCTGATCTCTCCTTAAGCATTCAAGTTCCCAGTAAATTTTTCTATGAATGGCTTGAAGAGCATTACGTTAAAATTTTAAAAGTTGCATTGACCAAAGAGCTAGGCGATCAAGCCAAGTTGGTTTACATCATTAAGATGGAAAATACTTACGGTAACAATCAACCTTTCACAGAAAAAATTCCAAGCACCAACCGCTCTGCAATCAAATCTCAACAGGCGAACATTCCTCTTAAAAACAAAAATCCGGAGTTAAAAAATCCGTTTGTCATCCCCGGTATTCGCAATGTTAAAATTGAATCTCAATTGAATCCCGTTTATTCATTTGAAAACTTTTTAGAGGGTGACTCCAATCGCTTGGCAAGAAATGCGGGCATTGCAGTGGCCAACAAACCCGGCGGAACCTCGTTTAATCCATTACTTGTATTTGGAGGGGTCGGACTTGGAAAAACTCACTTAGCACATGCCATCGGGGTTGATGTCAAAGACAAGTACCCAGAAAAAACGGTGCTTTACATCTCTGCGGAAAAATTCACCCAACAGTACATAGAATCTGTTAAGAAGAACAATCGAAATGATTTCATTCATTTTTATCAAATTATTGATGTGCTCATTATTGATGACGTTCAATTTTTGTCTGGAAAATCAGGAACGCAAGATGTCTTTTTTCACATTTTTAACCACCTGCATCAAAACGGTAAGCAAGTTATCTTAACAAGTGACAAAGCCCCGGTTGATATGCAAGATATTGAGCAGCGCTTACTCTCCAGATTCAAATGGGGTTTATCGGCAGAGCTTCAAAAGCCTGATTTCGAAACACGTGTTTCAATAGTAAAGAATAAGTTGTACCGCGATGGTGTTGAAATGTCTGATGGTGTTATTGATTACATTGCCAAAAACATCAAAACAAATGTTAGAGAATTAGAAGGTGCTATCATCTCACTAATTGCACAATCCTCATTCAATAAAAAAGAAATCACTTTGGGACTGGCCAAAGAAATTGTTGAAAAATTTGTAAAGAATACCAAACGAGAGGTTTCAATCGATTATATTCAAAAGGTAGTTTCTGACTATTTCCAAATGGATATAGACACATTACAGTCCAAAACAAGGAAACGTCATATTGTTCAAGCCCGACAACTGGCAATGTTTTTTGCTAAGAAGTTCACCAAAGCTTCCTTAGCAAGTATAGGGTCCCAAATAGGACAACGCGATCACGCCACTGTGCTTCATGCTTGTAAAACAGTAGATAATCTTTCCTCAACTGATAAACAGTTCAGAAAATACGTGGAAGATTTGACAAAAAAACTCTCTGTTTAATCTCAAATAATGACTAAAATTTTGATGGTTTGCTTGGGAAATATTTGCCGTTCTCCCTTGGCGGAAGGCATCCTACAATCGAAATTACCTAGAGATCAATTTTTTGTAGATTCCGCAGGGACCAGCGGTTATCACAATGGAAACCCACCGGATATCCGCTCAATTCAAGTGGCAAAAAAAAACGGGTTGAATATTTCAAATCAAAAGTCTCGTTTGTTTGAAAGATACGATTTTGAATTATTCGACCACATCTTTGTAATGGACCAATCCAATTATAATGCTGTAATATGTCAGGCTCAAAATGATAAAGATGCTCAAAAAGTAAAGTTGATTTTGAATTTCCCTGGATCAAAAATTAATGAAGTTCCAGACCCGTATTATGGAGGAGACCATGGTTTTGAACATGTTTATAGGCTTTTGGATATTGCCTGTAAATACCACAGTGAACGCTTAAAAAATAAACTATGATAGGGGATCTTTATCTAATTCCAACGACACTTGGGGAAGTTTCGCCATTTGAGGTCATTCCGATTGCCGTAAAAAAAAGAATTGAAGAAATTGACATCTATATTGTTGAAAGTGAGAAATCTGCCCGACGATTTATAAAAGCTGTAGGTCCCAACAAATCGCAGGACAAACTCACACTTTTTGTCTTAAATAAATTTACTGAAGCCTCAGAAATTCCAAAGTATTTAAATCCATGTAATGAAGGACATTCAATAGGGTTATTATCAGATGCTGGTTGTCCTGCAGTTGCAGATCCAGGCTCGGACGTAGTGCGTTTGGCACATGAGAAAAACATCAGAGTGATTCCAATGGTCGGGCCTTCCTCAATTTTATTGGCAGTAATGGCCTCTGGGATGAATGGACAGTGTTTTGCCTTTAATGGTTATTTACCAATTGATAAAAATGAACGAAAAAGCAAGTTGAAACAATTGGAAAAACGCTCTTTTGAAGCGCAACAAGCTCAGGCTTTTATTGAAACGCCATACCGAAATCAAAAACTCTTAGAGGACTTATGTCGAATTTTAAATTCCAATACAAGGCTATGCGTGGCTTGCGACTTGACACTTTCATCTCAATTTGTAAAAACTTTAGCTGTTCATCAATGGCAAAAAATCAAAGTTGATTTACACAAACGGCCCGCAATATTTATCATTCAAAGAGATTAAAGTATATTTATCTTTGGGTGTCTTTCTGCTGTAACAACACTCGTATCAAAAGCAGCAAACTTATCCATATATGAAGCAATATCGGTCCCGAAGGCATCTTTAAATCCAATGGTGCCCTGACTTCTTAAATAACGTTTAACACTTCCAGGACCCGCCAAATGGGCAGCGGCCAGAATTCCTGATTCTGTTACGATTGTCCCCTTGATTTTTTGCCCAACAAAACGCTTGATATCCCGCCTCAAAACCCATTTATTTCGCTTCAAATTTGCCATAAATGCCTTCTCTTGAAGTTCAGGACACAACAAAAAATTGTCGGCGTCATGAATTCCTAAAAGTTTTAATGTTGAAGTGCCAAATTGATATTTCCCAAGATAACCTAGAGAATTAACCACTTGATAACGACCACGAGATTCTTTAAAAGCCAATGCTTCTTTAAATCCAATTAAAGAACGTTCCAATTCTACATAATTGATGAATTTATAGCCTTGAAAGCTTCCAGCATTTAATCGTTTGGGGAAATCATAATTTAAAACAACTTTTTTATTAAAGCTTTCTTTTGATGAACTCGAAGCAGGTGCAGAGGTAAATGCATATAGCAAACAACAAAGCAAAATAGCTGTGTAAGGGAGATGTCTAAAAATAAATATTTTTATCATTGTAGATTTGAATCAAATAAAAAAATCCGTGCAAAGATACAACATATTATAATTGACTGATAATAAGCGTATTATGCTATTTTCGTATGCCTTGTCGATTGAGGTAATTTTGATAACGACGGGCGTTGGCATTGTGAGCATAAAGCGTTTTTGCAAAGCGATGAAAGCCAGGGCGACTGGGGTCTGCAGCAAAGTAAAAGTAAGAATGTGATTCAAAATTTAAAACAGCATCGATAGCAGATAAATCTGGCATTGCGATGAGTCCAGGAGGCAAGCCCGTATGCATGTAAGTATTGTAGGGAGATTCAATTTTTTTATGCTTATTTAGAACGCGTTTTATGACTTTATTTTTGTAAGCCTTTGTTTGATAGGCTGCAAATTTTAATGTCGGATCGGCTTGCAATGCCCAATTATTTTTGATTCGATTTATATAGACCCCTGCAATTCTAGGCTGTTCTGTCAATTCCTTGGATTCTTCTTGAACAATCGCTGCTAAAATGGATACTTCGACAGGCGTCAGACCCATTCCTTGGGCTTTTTGTTTTCGACTGGAAGTCCAAAAATTATTATAGGCCTTGTATAATTTTGATCTAATTTTCTTTGGAGAGGTATTCCAAAAAAATTCATAACTGTTGGGCAAATACATGGCCAAGGCTGATTCTTTTGTAAACGCATTAGAACTCAAAAAAACTGAATCCGTAAAAACCTCCATCAAACTTAGGCTATCGGCTTCTACTTGATTTGAAATTCTTTGAGCCAACAAACCTAAACTGTGTTGATTGTTAAACGCAACAGTGACTGCCAAGTTTTGGCTTCTCAAGGAGTTAATGATGTCATTATTGGTCATGTCCCTTGCGATGCGATAACGGCCTGCTTTAACATTTATGTCATATTTTTTTTGTTTAGCAAGCGCATCAAATTTTTCTATATCTAAAAGCAGTGGTTCTAAGTCGGACCTGAGATCTAAGTATGTTGCGCCCGTAGAAATAAAAATATAAGCTTCTTTAGAATTAAAAGCAGTATTGGGTACCAACATAATCGCATAGATTTTAAAAGAAAAATAAGCAATCACAATCAGGCCTAACATTACAACAGCCAATGCGCTATTTTTTAAATTCATGAATCGTTATAAATTAAAAGTTATTTTCAAAGGTGCCTTCATAAACATAGCGTACACTACCGCGCAACCAAACATCAACATAAGAGGCGTCCTTAGATCTAAATTGGACTTCTAAATCCCCGCCTTGTGTTTGAAGTGTAATACAATTGCGGTTGGTTTTTTGAGACGCATGCATCGCAATGGCGACGGCTGTAGCACCAGTTCCACAGGACAACGTTTCCCCTTCAACGCCGCGTTCATAGGTCCGGATTGCGAAATTTTCTGAATCGATGGGGTCTACAAAATTTACATTAATTCCATCCTCTAGAAAAGGCGAAGTGTTTCTAATCTTGGAACCCTCAATCTGAACATTTAAATTGTCTAAATCTTTACACATTGAAACATAATGTGGCGATCCCGTATCAAGTATAATTCCACCAGCTTTATTTTCTACCGATTTGACATCCTGCATTTTTAAGGAAATTTGGGAGGCTTCTATTTTTGCTTCATGAGGGCCATCAATGGCTGTAAAGATTGTGGTATCTTTAATGATTCCCAAGCGCCTTGCAAAGGCCACAATACATCGGCCGCCATTTCCACACATACTACTTTCACGACCATCGGCATTAAAATAAATCATTTTAAAATCAAAATCAGATGAAGACTCTAAAAGAATTAAACCATCCGCACCAATGCCAAAACGTCGGTCACAAAGTCTGGCGATAAGTTTGGTATCATTTTTGTTAAAAAAGTTTTTGCGGTTATCAATGATAACAAAGTCATTACCGGTGGCTTGATATTTAAAGAAATTAACTGGCATACACGTCGCAAATATAAGCATATTTATAAGGAACTTGTCATTGTTAAATTTCAGTTAACGATAAAAAAATTAAGCAATAAAAAAATTAATTTTAAAATCCAAACTCAAACATCAAGATTATGAAAAAATTTATTTCTTTTTTAAGCGTATCAGTTCTTGGTGGCGCTATAGCGCTTATTGCCTACACGCAATGGCTACAACCTAAATTACAAATCCAAAACAATTCTATTTCTAAAAACCCAATTGTCTTTCCAGTAAATTATTTGAACAATGTGAATAATGGAGGTAGTAATGTTGATTTTACAACGGCTGCTGAAAAAACACTACACGCAGTAGTCCATGTAAAAAACACGACAACCAGCAAGGGTTACACCACCTATGAAGATCTATTTTTTGGCCGTTCACAAAACCGTGAACAAGTTGGTACTGGGTCGGGAGTCATTATCTCCCCTGACGGCTATATTGTTACAAACAACCATGTGATTCAGGGCGCAAAATCCATTGAAGTCACTACCAATAATAACAAAACATTTACAGCCGAACTTATTGGAACCGATCCCGGTACAGATATTGCCCTGCTTAAAATCCAAGTAGACGAAGATCTTAGCTACACCACCTTCGGTGACAGCAACACCACTAAAGTTGGAGAATGGGTGTTAGCGGTTGGCAATCCTTTTAACTTAACCTCTACAGTCACTGCCGGCATCATCAGTGCAAAATCAAGAGATCTCTCAGGGAGAAACACGCAATCATTTATACAAACTGATGCAGCAGTTAACCCAGGTAATTCTGGAGGTGCATTGGTGAATATTTATGGTGATCTTATAGGTATAAATACCGCCATTTCTTCACAAACTGGGTCTTACATTGGGTACTCTTTTGCAGTTCCCAGTAATATTGCTCGTAAAGTGGTTGAAGATATTATGGAATTTGGAAATGTTCAAAATGGAATCTTAGGTGTTATTGGAACTGAACTCAATAGCAAACGATCTGAGGAGCTTGGGATTAAAGACACTGAAGGCTTTTATGTTAGCGAAGTTCAAAAAGAAAGCGGTGCAGAATTATCCGGAATTCAAGAAGGCGATATCATCAAAAGTGTTGACGGTATAAAAATTTCAAAATTCTCAGATTTAAAAGGTTTTTTAAATACCAAAAGCCCAAACGATATTGTTGAAGTCAAGTTACTGAGAAAAAACAAAATCAAAGATTTGAAGGTAAAACTGGAAAAATTAACGACCATCAATGTTCCCATCATTGGAACGCTTCGCGAACTTAAAAGTTCAGAATTAAAGAAAAAGAATCAAGAATACGGTCTTGAGTTACAAGAATTGTCTGGCTATTACAAGGAAGAATGGATTTCAGACGGTGTTGATAAAGGCAGTATAATCATTGGAATCAATGCGCTTAAAGTAAACTCTATTGCCGATGTTAAAAAAGCACTAAATAAAAATTTAGATAGAGTAAATCGAATTGAAATTATTAAAAACAGCGGAGAAAAAATGGTCTATCGCTTTAGATAAATGAACAACCTATCTTATGAAAAAATCGTTTTCAGCACTGTTAGCGATTTTTTTTTTGATTTTATTTACGAAAACGTTATAGTTATTTTACTTTTGTAAAAAAAATTAAATTAATTCCCCCTTTATTTATGCCTGTTTTAAGTCCCTATGAAAAAGAAATCGTATTGCAAACCAACTGTAGAAAATCTGCTGTTGAGTTAATTAAAATCGTACATGACCTTTGGTATGATGAAGCCATTGAACTTGTTATCTTCAGAAATTCAATGCTTGATAAAAATGCTAACGAAATTTTACAATTACATGATTATGCAAGCGAGTTTGTCAATAAACCGATTTCTATATTTGATGCAGTAGAAGTGGCCAAAGCCATAAAAAATCTACGGCTCTCGCCCGCTAAAATAGACATTGGAAAACTCACCTTTGAGTTTCACAGAAAAGCTCCAGAGCACGACGATATTTTCACTTTTATATCCAACAAATTAAAAACACATACAAAACAAAAACCAATCATTCCAAAGAATGTGGTTTTGTACGGATTTGGTCGTATAGGACGTCTAATTGCCCGTGAATTAATGCTCAAAAACGGAAAAGGTAGTCAGTTACGTCTAAGGGCTATTGTAACTCGCGGACCAATTACTGCCAGTGTCTTAGAGAAACGCGCTGCGCTCTTGAGCTATGATTCTATCCATGGCGCATTCAAAGGAACCGTATACGCAGACGTAAAAAAACAAGCCCTAATTATCAATGGATCCACTGTTTTGGTAATTGCAAGTAGTACGCCGGAGGATGTTGACTATACAGCCCATGGAATCAATAATGCACTCATCATCGACAATTCTGGGGTTTTTAGATCCAAATCAGAACTTGAACGCCATTTAAAAGCCAAAGGTGCCGAAAAAGTTTTACTAACGGCTCCAGGCAATGGAATCCCTAATATTGTTTATGGTGTTAACCAGTATGAATACGATCATAAGAAAAATAGTGTTTTTTCGGCAGCCTCTTGTACTACCAACGCCATAGCGCCTGTACTCAAAGTCATTGATGATAGTTTAGGAGTAAAGTATGGACATTTAGAAACAATTCACGCTTATACAAATGATCAAAACTTGGTAGATAACATGCATAAAAAATACCGCAGAGGACGTGCCGCAGCTATTAATATGGTCATCACTGAAACAGGGGCTGGTGATGCGGTAAGTAAGACCCTCCCAAATTTTGATGGTAAATTAACCTCAAATGCGATCCGAGTTCCAGTTCCCAATGGAAGTTTAGCGATTTTAAATCTTGAACTTTATAAAAAAACATCTGTTTTTAAACTAAATAACATACTAAAAAGGCATGCTTTAGAGGGCGGATTGGTTGAGCAAATTAAATATGAACTGAGTGACGAGCTTGTATCGAGCGATATTATTGGAAGTAGTGCCCCTGCGATTTTTGATAGCAAAGCAACACTGGTTAGAAACAATGGTAAAAATGCCATTATTTATATATGGTACGACAATGAGTATGGCTACAGTCATCAAGTGCTACGTTTGGCAAAATATATCGCAGAGGTGAGGCGTTTTACTTACTACTAGACTGCCTAAATCACTAAGTATAATTCACTTATATTTGTAGATAAATTTTTGACGTATGCGCATTGACATCATTTGTGTAGTTCCTGAATTGCTCAAAAGCCCTTTTGAAGCTTCAATCCTCAAACGTGCTATAGACGCCAAGTTAGTAGAGGTTTATGTCCACAATTTAAGAGATTACACGTCAAACAATTACAAATCGGTAGACGACTATCAATTTGGTGGTGGTGCAGGCATGGTAATGACCATTGAGCCCATCGATAAATGCATTACAAAATTAAAATCTGAACGCAACTACGAAGAAGTCATTTATATGACTCCCGATGGAAGCTTGCTGGATCAGAATATGGCAAACCAACTCTCTCTAAAAGGAAATCTTATCATTTTGTGCGGCCATTACAAAGGGGTCGACCAAAGGGTAAGAGATCATTTCATCACCAAAGAAATATCTATAGGGGATTATGTCTTATCTGGCGGAGAATTAGGGGCTGCTGTTTTGTGTGATGCCATTATTCGATTAATTCCTGGTGTTCTGGGAAATGAAACTTCTGCTTTGACCGATTCTTTTCAAGACAACTTATTAGCACCACCTATTTACACACGACCGCGGTCCTATAAGGGCTGGGAAGTCCCTGAGTTGTTGTTTAGTGGGAATTTTCCTAAAATTGAAAAATGGAGAGAGGAACAAGCCTATAAAAGAACAAAAAGTAAGAGACCCGATTTACTAAATGAATAAAAATCCAATAAAAATTGTAAGCATTTAATAATTGCTTATATTTGCACCCAATTTGGATCAACCTCTAGCGATAATCGTACATGTTGGTTTAAAAAAATTCATAAAATAATTACTATGGAATCCTTAATTAAATTCGTTCAAGACGAATTTGTATCAAAAAAAGACTTTCCTGAGTTTTCTGCCGGTGATACCATCACTGTATTTTACGAAATACGTGAGGGCCAAAAAGTAAGAACCCAGTTTTTTCGTGGCGTAGTGCTGCAAAAAAGAGGAACTGGAACTTCTGAGACTTTTACAATTAGGAAAATGTCAGGAACAATTGGAGTCGAGCGTATCTTCCCTATCAACATGCCTGCCTTGCAAAAAATTGAAATCAACAAACGCGGTAAAGTACGTCGCGCACGTATTTTCTACTTTAGAGAATTAACTGGTAAGAAAGCCAGAATTAAAGAACGAACCAAGTAATTATTATCCAATAATTAATTTTACAAAAGCGCTGTTTCAACAGCGCTTTTTTTTGTTAAAAGTTTATCATTTTGTCAAAAAAAGAGATGCCAAATTAGATTGTTATCAAAATGTTAAAATTCATTTGTTATTTAAACTCTTAATACTGGGGTTTTTAATATATTTGAAGGCTTTTTTAAAATACACAACAGAAAAAATCAACCTGTAAAAAGCTTACTCTATGGCTCAAATTATATACACCATTACGGATGAAGCACCTGCATTAGCCTCTCAATCATTTCTGCCTATTGTCTCTTCATTTTTAGAGCCCTATGGCATATCCATAGAGACCAAAAACATATCACTAGCTGCAAGAATACTGTCTGCTTTTCCAGAATATATTTCTAATAAAGGCCCTGTAGAAGATGCACTTAAAACCCTTGGGGATCTTGTCAAAGCACCTGAAGCCAATGTGATAAAACTGCCAAATATTAGTGCCTCATTACCACAGCTTAAAGAAGCCATTGCTGAACTGCAGTCCCATGGGTACGCCCTTCCAAAATACCCTGAAAAACCCCAAATTGATGAACAACATCAAATAAAAAATCGCTACGACAAAATTAAAGGAAGTGCCGTAAATCCTGTATTACGGGAAGGCAATTCAGACCGTCGTGCCCCAAAAGCTGTAAAAAGCTATGCCAAAAAAAATCCTCACAGTATGGGAGAATGGAAATCTGATTCCAAAACCCATGTTGCCAGCATGGAAGTGGGGGACTTTGCACACAATGAACAATCCGTAACCTTAGAAAATGCAACGACTGTACATATTGTTCACAGCAGTCATAAAGGGGAAAGAACTACTTTGAAAGCGGGCATCAAACTTTTAGACAAAGAAATTTTTGATGCAAGTTTAATGGACGTTAGTGCTCTGGAAACATTCATAAAAGAACAAATACTGGACGCCAAAGCCTCTGGTGTGTTGTTGTCATTACATATGAAAGCAACCATGATGAAGGTAAGTGACCCTATCATTTTTGGACATGTGATTCGCCTATTTTTCTCAGAAGTTTTTGAGAACTATAAAACTGAATTTGAACAAATTGGAGTTAACCCCAACAATGGCTATGAAAATATTTTAGATAAACTCAAAAAATTAGATCCTCAAAAGCGCAGCGAAATTGAAGCTGCATTTAACAAAGCACTAGAGGACGGTCCTGATTTAGCCATGGTGAACTCCGAAAAAGGAATTACCAATTTACACGTCCCTAGTGATGTCATTATTGATGCCTCCATGCCAGCAATGATCCGGACATCGGGTAAAATGTACAATGCAAAAGGCTTGGAACAAGACACCAAGGCTATCATTCCAGATAGCAGCTATGCAAGTATTTACACAGCAACTATAGATTTTTGCAAAAAACACGGCGCTTTTAATCCATCTACAATGGGTACTGTACCAAATGTAGGTTTGATGGCTCAAAAAGCTGAAGAATATGGATCTCATGATAAAACTTTTGAAATTGAGACAGATGGTGTTGTTCAAGTCATAGACCAAGATGGAACCATATACACCTCGCATAAAGTTGAAAAAGGAGATATTTGGCGGATGTGTCAAGTCAAAGACGCGCCAATTCAAGACTGGGTAAAATTAGCAGTAACCCGTGCACGAGCATCTCAAACACCGGCGGTTTTTTGGTTGGATGAAAATCGAGCACATGATGCAGCACTTATAAAAAAAGTAAATCTATATATGAGTGATTACGACACATCAGATTTAGATTTTAAAATTTTATCGCCTTTAGAAGCAACTCATTTCACATTAGAACGACTCAAAAATGGTCTGGACACCATATCGGTGACGGGGAATGTTTTAAGAGATTATCTAACCGATCTATTTCCTATACTTGAAGTAGGAACAAGTGCTAAAATGCTTTCAATCGTGCCCCTTATGAACGGTGGTGGCTTGTTTGAAACTGGTGCTGGAGGCTCAGCTCCAAAACATGTTGAACAATTTTTAGATGAAAACCATTTGCGTTGGGACTCTCTTGGTGAATTTTTAGCTTTAGCAGTATCATTAGAACACTTCAGTCAAGTACATAACCATCCAAAAGCTGCTATTATAGGCGCAGCATTGGATGATGCAACCGAGCATTTTTTATCAGAAAAAAAATCACCCTCCAGAAAGGTAAATGAAATCGACAATCGGGGCAGTCATTACTACTTAGCACTTTTTTGGGCGGAATCACTTGCCAACCAAGAAGCAGATTTAGAACTCAAGTTGGCCTTTAAAAAGATTTATGATCAACTCAAATCAAATGAAGATAAAATAATCGAAGAACTTATTGCGGTTCAGGGAAAATCGATTGACATTGGAGGCTACTATTTACCTGATGAAGAAAAAATACAAAAAGCCATGCGTCCAAGCGAGACTTTTAATGCCATTTTAGATCAGTAAATAATCATCAAAGTTATGTTAAAGGGGGCTTAGAAAACGCCTTTTTTATTTAATTTTACGGCGTAAAAACTTTATATGTCCACGCGTTTAATTTACCTATTTTTCCTTTTTCAATTATTCGGATTCTCTCAAAATCAATTTACATTCAGTGGTTCTATTTACGAAAGTGAAGGACAAGAAACTTTAATTGGAGCCAATGTGATTTTCCCAGAACTAAACACTGGAACCATCACCAACGAATATGGCTTTTATTCCATCACATTACCAAAAGGAACATACAAGCTCACCATAAGTTACCTAGGCTATAACACAGTCACTGAAATTGTCATTTTAGATCAAAATCTGACTCAAAATTACAGCTTAAGTACTACTGCAGATGCTCTCGAAGAAATTGTATTAGAAACGGATGTCGAGCGTATAAACATCAAAACACCTCAAATGAGCGTCAATGCCCTAAATGCCAACACCATCAAACAAATTCCAGTAGTTTTTGGCGAAGCCGATGTGGTGAAGGCCATTAGCTTACTCCCTGGCGTTTCCAATGGTGGCGAAGGTACTGGAGGCTTTAATGTTCGTGGGGGCTCTAATGATCAAAACTTGATTTTATTAGACGAGGCAACTTTGTTTAATTCTTCTCATTTATTTGGTTTTTTCTCGGTCTTTAATCCCGATGCCATCAAAAACTTGAAACTCTATAAAGGCGGGATTCCTGCAAAATACGGCGGACGGGTGGCTTCAGTCTTAGATATCTATCAAAAAGAAGGCAATAAAAACGAATTTCACGGCAATGGTGGCATTGGCTTGGTAGCCAGTCGTATTTTATTAGAAGGCCCTTTGGAAAAAGAAAAAGGATCTTTTTTATTTGGCGGGCGCTCTACCTATGCCCATTTGTTTTTCCCGCTATTTGATATTGAGAATATTGCCTATTTCTATGACTTAAATACCAAATTAAGCTATCGTTTAGATGCGGATAATAAGATTTATTTGTCAGGTTATTTTGGGCGGGATGTATTTAATGTGTCCAATAGTTTTGAAAACACCTATGGTAATACGGTAGTTAATTTTCGCTGGAATCATTTATTTTCAGAGCAATTATTTTCAAATTTATCTTTGATTTATTCGGATTATTATTACGGATTAGATTTAAACTTTGTCGGTTTTGAATGGAATTCTGGTATACAAAACATGAATATCAAATTCGATTTAAAACATTACCTTAATGATCGTTCTAGCTTAGAATACGGCTTGCA
>ERZ1048068.482-NODE-482-length-36939-cov-6.267135_pt1 | contig 36939 bp, 36 predicted proteins | sample MGYA00383098_ERZ1048068 | MGnify/ENA primary metagenome ERZ1048068 (study PRJEB29581, sample SAMEA5548368) | metagenome | biome: marine; feature: coastal; material: water | depth 1 m | study: Short-term variability in the microbial, nano- and picoplankton dynamics... | reverse complement strand
TAATTTGAGAGGCGGTAGCATTAGTCTGGGTTTTTAAATCAGATACGGTAATTTGACTTTTCTGACTTACCAAAGAAAAATACCCCAAAACAATGGCGCTTAACTTTTTAGCTCTCTTTAATTCCTGTTCAAGTTTGGCCAAGGCATCATTGCTAGAGTAAGAATTAGAAATTCGAACGCATCTTTCTAATTTTGGTTTAAATTTTTCTTTAAGACTTTGAGAGGTTGTTAAGATTTTAGCCTCCATCAATGGGGTTAAAACAGAAAAAACATTCTTTTTATTGAGAATATTTTGGATGTCTTCTATTTTTAGTCTTGATGCTTGTTCTAAGGCTTCTAATATTAAATATTGATCGTCAGTTAGTTGTATGTTAATTGCGTTGGGAACAAGCGCAACCAATGTTTCACTTTGCAAAAGAAACGCACTTGGAATGGCTGCGCTCATAACTTCTCCAATGCTACACATATAATACTTAGATATCCAATCCCACAACTTAAATTGAAAAACATTTACTATGGGTGCATTGTCTAAAATGCTGTGAATGGACTTCACTTCATAAGCAATGGGTGCTTTACCGTGTAATTTTAATGCAATACTTGTGTATATTTTATTCTTACCGAAAGGAACCGTAATTCGGAAACCAGGTTTTATAAATTCTGACTCGGCTTTGGTAATCGCATAGGTGAAGTTGCGTTCCAACGGAAGCGGTAAAATTACATCTACAAAATATTGATGTGCTACTGACATGAGTCTTTCAGGCGTTGCAAAGAAGCATTCAATTCAAACCCTAGCAATAAAATAATGGCATTGAGCCAGAAGTAAAAAAGAAGGATTAAAAGGGCTCCAATAGATCCGTAAAGTTGATTATAAGTTGAGAAATTCTCAATGTAAATTCCAAAAAGATAGGAGTTCAAAAGCACCAAAAAAGTAGTTAAGAAAGCACCGATAGAGAAAAACCGAGACAATCTACCGTCTTTTGTGCCAAAAAAATAAAGAACAGCAGTACCTAAATAAATCATCAAAATAAAAAATAAGAATTTTAAAGCATTTATCCATTCTAATTCAGAAACTGAATCGGTCATATTCAAACTTTGGTATATAGGATGCACAATATAAATTTCTAAAAATCCAACACCAACAAGGGTTGAAATCAGTATGAGAACCAAAATGATGGAAACGCCGAAAGCATACAGATATTGATTGATGAAATTTCGATTTAACTTTTGATGGTATGAGTTTTCAAAGCCAGAAAAAACAGCATTAACCCCATTGGACATCAACAACATAGAAACTATAAAAACAGAAGACAATAAACCGCCGGAACTGTTTTTATTGATGTTTTCAAAAATATTTTGATTAAAAAATCCAGAAGTGTTCGGAGGCAAGGATGCATCTAGAAAATTGAGAAATTCAGATTGAAAACTCTCTATTGGAATATACGGGATAAGAATAATAATAAACAATAAAAAGGGAAAAACAGCCATAAAGAAACTGTAGGCTACCGCACTGGCTCGAATGCTAAGTGCGCCATTAATAATTCCTAAAATATACATTTCAAACAAATCGTATAAAGACAAGCCCTCAAGTCCTGGAAGCTGAATGGATTTAAACACTCGAACCACCCATTTGACTAAAGGAATTTTATTCAATTGATTTTCAATATTTTGACTCATTTAAAGGCTTTTAAACTTAAATCTAAGTTGTGAACTGAGTGTGTCAATGCACCTGATGAAATAAAATCAACACCGCATTCGGCATAATGTCGCAAAGTAACTTCATTAATGCCACCAGAAGATTCTGTCTGGCACTTGTCCCCAATTAAAGAAACGGCTTTTTTAGTGTCTTGTATTCCGAAATTATCGATTAAAATACGATCGGCACCCCCGTGGTCTAAAATTGCTTGTATTTCGTCTAAATCACGTGCTTCAACAATAATTTTTAGGGACAAATCGTGTTTCCTAAGATAAAGCATGGTTTTGTCTAATGCCTGAGTAACTCCGCCTGCAAAATCGATATGATTGTCCTTGAGCATGATCATGTCATACAAGGCAAATCGATGGTTGACCCCCCCACCAATAGACACCGCCCATTTTTCCAAAACTCTTATGCCAGGGGTTGTTTTGCGGGTGTCTAAAATTCTTGTTTTTGTGCCCTTTAGTAAATCAACATATGCACTTGTCTTTGTAGCAATTGCACTCATGCGTTGCATGGCGTTAAGTACCAAACGCTCCGCTTTTAAAATGGATTGCTGTGAACCCATTACCTCGAAAGCAATATCACCAAATTTAACAACAGTTCCATCCTTGATCAGAACCTTTACCTTTAGCTTCGGGTCAACATATTTGAACACACTTTTGGCGAATGTTACGCCAGCTAAAACCCCATTGTCCTTTACAATGAGTCGGGCTTTACCAAAAGTATTTTCTGGAATACACGCAAGAGAACTGTGATCACCCTCTCCTACATCTTCGCGAATGGCATTGGCTGTAATGCGCTCTATTTCATTTTTAAAAGCTAATGAACTGATCATAGTATCTAGTTTAATGCGAATGTAATAATTTGAATGCTTAAAAATAAAAAATAAAATCTATTTTATGATTAACTTTGCCTTGTGAAAATTAAAGTATTGGTCCTAGGGAAAACAGATGCGAGAGCGCTAAAAGAATTGATTCAAAAATACGAATCTAGACTTCGGCATTACATTCCGTTTTCGATGGAAATCATCCCCGACTTAAAGCATACCAAAAATCTGAGCATAAGTCTACAAAAAGAAAAAGAAGGGCAACTGATTTTGAATAAAATAAACACTTCTGATCGCTTATTTTTGTTAGACGAAAAAGGAAAAGATTATGATTCTATTGAATTTTCAATGTTTTTACAAAAACAAATGAACTCTGGATTAAAACAAATGGTGCTTGCGATTGGCGGACCTTATGGTTTTTCAGAAGCAGTATATAAAAGTGCTCATGGTAAAATTTCGTTTTCAAAAATGACTTTTTCCCATCAAATGATTCGTTTATTTGTTGTAGAGCAATTGTACAGAGGTATGAGTATCTTAAAAAACGAACCCTATCACCACCAATAAAAGAGGCCATGATTGAAATCGTTTTTGCAACTAATAATCTCAATAAACTTCATGAAGTTCAAGCACAACTTCCCAAAGGGATTAAACTCATTAGCTTAAAAGACATTGGATGTAACGAAGACATTCCTGAAACTCAAAACACCATTGAGGGTAATGCCATTCAAAAAGTCGATTATATCAAGAAAAAATACAATTTAGATTGCTTTGCTGACGATACTGGCTTAGAAGTTGAAATTTTAAATGGGGAACCTGGAGTCTACTCAGCACGTTATGCCGGTCCTGAAAAAAATGCGGATGATAACATCCAAAAATTACTTTATAAATTAAAAGATAAAGCCAACCGAAAAGCACAATTTAAAACGGTCATTGCAATGCATTTTAAGGGGAAATTAATAACTTTTGAAGGGATTTGCAAAGGTGAAATCACTGAAAATGTTATGGGTTCTGGAGGCTTTGGTTACGATCCGATTTTCAAACCTTTAGGGCATTCAAAAACTTTCGCGCAATTGTCTTTAAATGAAAAAAACAAGATTGGACACAGAGGTCGTGCTGTTGCGCAGTTAATTGATTTCTTTGAAGCTTAAACAAACTTAATTAATTAATGTACCTTTGCCGCAAATCCTCAGGGTGAGGATGTGATGTAAGGAGCATTAGTTATAAAATTCGATACGCTTCTCAGACAACACGACAAACGCATATCGAAATAAACATAATAATGAATGCATTCCAAACATTAGGTCTTGAAGGACACTTGCTTCAGGCCATCACAGATCTTGGCTTTGAAACACCAAGTGAAGTTCAAGAAAAAGCAATTCCAACCCTTCTCTCTAAAAAATGTGATCTTGTGGCACTGGCGCAAACAGGGACAGGTAAAACGGCAGCCTTTGGCTTTCCAATGCTACAAAAATTAAATATCCAAAGCCGAACAACCCAAGGTTTAATTTTGTCGCCAACAAGAGAACTTTGTCTTCAAATCACAAATGAGATGAAACTCTATGGAAAATATTGCAAGGGATTGAATGTCACGGCTATTTACGGAGGTGCAAGCATAACAGAACAGGCAAAAAACGTTAAGCGAGGTGCACAAATAATCGTAGCGACGCCTGGACGTATGAAGGATATGATCAACAGGCGATTGGTGGATATTTCAAAAATAGATTACGCTGTATTAGACGAGGCTGATGAGATGCTTAACATGGGCTTTTTCGAGGATATAAAATCCATTTTATCTCATACTCCAGAACAAAAATCAACTTGGTTGTTTTCTGCTACCATGCCCAAAGAGGTTTCAATAATCGCAAAAAAATTCATGTCCAATCCAACGGAAATTACAGTAGGACACAAAAACATTGGAAGTAAGAATGTTTCACATGAATTTTATTTGGTAGGATCAAGGGATCGTTATCCTGCCCTGAAGCGTTTGGCGGATGCCAACCCCAATATATTTGCTGTAATTTTTTGTAGAACAAAAAGAGATACCCAAAAAGTGGCTGAAAAACTTATTGAAGATGGGTATAATGCAGGGGCATTGCATGGTGATTTAAGTCAAAATCAGCGTGACTTGGTCATGAAATCTTTCCGAAATAAACAAATTCAAATGTTGGTTGCTACAGATGTGGCAGCTCGTGGTATTGACGTCGATGATATCACTCACGTCATTAACTACCAATTGCCGGACGAAATTGAAACTTACACTCACCGCAGTGGCCGAACAGGACGCGCTGGCAAGACAGGCTTATCTATGGTCATCATTACCAAAAGTGAGCAACGCAAAATAAAGTCAATTGAAAAAATGATTCAAAAACAGTTTGTGAAAAAAGAAATTCCGCAAGGAATGGACATATGTGAGGTTCAACTTAGGGCATTAGCACATAAAATTCACGAAACGGAAATCAATCACAAAATTGACAACTATTTAGAGGAAATTAATGCACTATTTGAGAATGTTTCAAAAGAGGACCTTATCAAAAAATTCTTTTCCGTAGAATTTACGCGCTTTTACAATTATTACGAAAAAGCGAAAAATCTGAACGTCCCAAAAGGAAATGACAATTTTTCAGAAATAAATGCAAATGATAACTCTGCAAGATTTTTTATAAATATTGGTAAAAAAGATGGTTACGATTGGATGCAGCTAAAAGACTTTCTTAGAGACAGTATTGAACTTGGGCAAGACGCTGTATTTAAGGTTGACGTGAAAGATAGTTTTTCATTTTTTAACACAGAGACGGTACATATACCAAAAGTACTAGAATTTTTTAGTGACTTTAAACAAAATGGCCGCTACATAAATGTTGAAATTACAGAGAAGCAAGACCGCAGTCGTCAAAGACACAAAGGAAAGAAAAGAAATGACGGTCAAAAAGCACGTGGACATTTTAGCAGAAGGCGAAACCGAAGAAGTTCTGATTTTAAACAAGGGGTTGGACAATCAAGACCAAGAAGAAACCGCCGCAAATAGCCACTATGTTAATATTGTAACAAAATTTAATTGGTCATTGGGTATTTAAGCTTTGTTTAGTATTTTTATGGAAGTTTTTTTTCCATGAAGCACCTTCTACTAATCATCTTATTATTTGTTATACCACAACAGTTAATTTCGCAACAAAAAGAGCTTGTAAGGGGTAAAATTGTTGATGCTTCCAATGATAAGCCCATCGAAAACGTCAATATTGTAAATCTCAATCAAGTTTTTGGAACTGCGACAAATCAAGAGGGGACGTTTGAAATTAAAGCGAAAGCAAATGACACACTTCATCTTTCATTTTTAGGTTATAAATCCATCAAAGTTCGGGTCACTAATGATTGGATTATTTTTGGTAATCAAACCACTATTAAACTTACTGAACTTGCTTTCGCGTTAGAAGAAGTGGTCATTAATAAAATCAAGCTCACAGGTTATCTTGAAATTGATATCAAGCAAATTCCGATACAGAAAAATGAACGTTACAGCATTTCTGGTTTAAATTCAGGCTATGAATCTAGTCCTAGAACTCCCAGCATGGTTACAAAGGTTTTAGGGGCTATATTTAACCCAGCTGATTTTTTACACAATGTCTTTGGTAAAAAACCTCGCGAAATGCGAAAACTTCGAAAAATGAAACAACAAGACGAAATCCGTAATATTCTCGCATCTCGTTTTGATAGAGAGATGTTAACTGCTCTTTTAAAAGTTGATAAGACCGATTTAGATCTTCTAATAAGTGAATGTAACTATTCAGATGACTTTATAAAAACAGCTAATGATCTTCAAATTCTGGATGCGATTAGTGAATGTTACGAGGAATATAAAATTTTAAGTCGCAAACGAAATTAGTTTTATAAAGTTTGTCGTTTGATAAATTTTCGTAAATTAGATATGTAATACTATATGCCCCAACATGAACATTACTTGCTATTTCATCAAGGTTATTCTTGCATATTCATCTTGGGATTGTTATTTACATTTTTTAATAACTAACAATTCATACAATGTAAATTATAAGTACAATCATCATAGGTGCCAAAGCGGGATGGCTTGGCAGCCTAATATTTAAAGGAACAGGCTTAGGACTTTTTGGGAATATCATCATCGGTATTGTAGGAAGTTTTGTCGGAAACTGGTCGCTTGGCAAGTTTGGAATTAGCCTTGGTGACGGGTGGATCGGTTCAGTTTTAACAGCAGCAATCGGTGCAGTCATTATTCTTTTTTTAATTAATATACTGTTTAATAAGCGAGTCTAGTGATAACTTGATTTGTTCTGTTAAAAATGCACACTAAGTGAATAAAAACTACGTGTGCATTTTTTAATAAAATTATGGCCTTTTATTTTTGGCTTCAATCCACTTTGACAAGTACTTTGTAGATTGTAAGCTATGGTGTTGAAGCAAAAGTCCTGTTATATTTTTTAAACGGTGATTATCTAGCTGCTTAAATAGCTGGTCTATTTTGGCTAAAAAAAAAGATTCAAATTCAGATTGAGAAAAGCGCTTTAAAAGGACATTAAATCCATCATTTTGGGCAGTCTCCCATATGTCTTTTTCGTTGTACAACTGCAAAGACTTGAATACAAATTTTTGCAGATCATCTTCAATAAATCCATTGGAAGGAAGTGTGCCAAAAAGGCCTTCTGCAGCAACAGTGGAAAGCCCGCATGGCGTTCCATTTCGCATGGCATCTAATACTTTTCCTTTAAGGCCTGCTCCAAATTGAAGCGGCGCTAATAAAAGACGGTAAGAACTTAAAAGTGAATCTAAATCTTCTGCGCGACCATACACATAAAAATTATTTTTTTGATCTTCAAGCGTCAAATGTTGTGGCTTTGCATAGGCGCCATAAATATGGAGCTGAGCTTCTGGAAATTTTTGACTTAGTACAGGCCAAATTTTGTGTTTTAAATACTGAACAGCCTGAACATTTGGAGGATGCATAAAATTTCCTACAAAAACGAAATTTTTTCGAGTCTCATAGCCCGAAAAACCCTTTGGGCTTTGAATTTCATTGGGATGTAAAACAAAGGGGATGTAAAACAATAGCGAAGGATCAATGCCAAGTTCTTGAGTGAGAATTTTAAATTCTACTTCAGAAATAATGAGCGATAGATCTGAGCGGTAGATACTTGCAATTTCCCGTTTGGCAACATCAGATTTCAAAAACGTTTTAGAGAAACCTACTGTAGAATCTAAATTTTCCCCACGTGCCTTTCTCAAAAAATGAAGATCTTCTGTATCTAAAACTCTAAGCGCATCAGGACAATATTTCGCAACGCGCCAACCAAATTGTTCTTCAGTCATAAAGCGGTCAAAAAGAACAACAGATGGTTTTAACGCAAAAAGATATTCATCAAAACTGGAGTCATTAAGCTTTAGTGATTTAACCTTAATTCCTAGTGTCTTCAGATCAAAAGAATGTGCTGAAAGACTGGCAGTAGTGCCAAAAATAATTTTATAATCGGCATCAATAAACAATTTCAACAATTGTAAAATACGGGCCCCAGCCGCAGAAGAACTTGGTTCGGGGTAAACAAAGCCTATACACAATACGATTTTTTGCTGCTTCATATGTAAAATATCAATTCAAAAATAGAAATTAATCGGCGCATCTTGGCTTGAAATGAAAATCTTCTCATTAAAAGTGATATCTTTGCATCTTAAATTGAGAGCAAATGTCATTAACGCCGCTGAATGCTATTTCACCCATCGATGGTCGCTATAGATCTAAAACAGTAGAACTTGCTGCTTTTTTTTCAGAAAAAGCGCTCATTAAATACAGAGTTCTTGTAGAGGTGGAATATTTCATTGCACTTTGTGAGCATCCATTGAATCAGTTGGCTGATTTTGATTCAAATTTATTTGAAAGTTTAAGAGCCATTTATAAAGAGTTCTCATCAGAAGATGCAAAAACCATAAAGCAAATTGAACAAACTACCAATCACGACGTAAAAGCGGTAGAATATTTCATCAAAGACAAATTTGATCAGCTTAATATCAGTCGTTACAAAGAATTTATTCATTTTGGATTGACCTCCCAAGACATCAACAACACCGCCATTCCATTGAGTATCAAACTTGCCAATGAACAAATATACATCCCTCTGCTGTCATCACTTATTGAGACCTTGGATAAATTCTCTAAAGACTGGGCTTCCATTCCTATGTTGGCCAGGACCCACGGACAACCAGCTTCTCCTACCCGCTTAGGAAAAGAAATAGCGGTGTTCAAAGTGCGCTTAGAAGCGCAATTAGACATTTTAAAAAGCATCCCCTATGCCGCTAAGTTTGGGGGCGCTACCGGAAATTTCAATGCACATCATTTGGCTTACCCTAATGTTGACTGGAAGTTATTTGCAAACAAATTGCTGAACGAAACACTTGGACTACAGCACTCCTTCCCTACCACTCAAATTGAACATTATGACCATATGGCAGCGCTTTTTGATGCAATGAAACGCATCAATTCAGTCTTGATTGATATGGATCGTGATTTTTGGACTTATATTTCTATGGATTATTTTAAACAAAAAATCAAGAAAGGAGAAGTTGGTAGTTCTGCAATGCCGCACAAAGTCAATCCAATTGATTTTGAAAATAGTGAGGGAAATCTTGGAGTTGCCAATGCAATTTTTGAACACCTTTCAGCAAAACTTCCAATTTCAAGGTTACAACGCGATTTGACAGACAGTACTGTTTTAAGAAATGTAGGGGTCCCTTATGCCCATACAATAATTGCCTTTAATTCTACTTTAAAAGGACTTCATAAACTGCTGCTAAACGAGACTAAAATAGCCCAAGATTTAAATCAAAATTGGGCAGTTGCTGCTGAAGCCATTCAAACAGTTCTAAGAAGAGAAGGCTATCCAAACCCCTACGAAGTTCTTAAAGGACTGACGCGTACCAATGCGGAGATAAATGCAGAGTCCATCGCAGATTTTATTGACGATTTAGAGGTTAGTGACAGTATTAAAGCTGAATTGAAAAACATCAGCCCTTCAAACTATACTGGAATTTAATTTCTACAAAGTCGATGGCTTCATAAAGTTAAAAAAGCTATCTATGTTCTTATAGTCAAGGTCTAGTTTTTCTATGAGGGGCCCAAGTTGCATTATTTCGGAAAGATTCATATCCTTACCTAAAATACGAATGATGGCAAAGCCAACTTGGTTTGAATTGAGTAAAACAACAACCTCATTTATGTTATGATCCACACCAACAGTGTAAATTTTAATTCTACCATCCTTAGAGTTTCCAAGTCGAAATAATTCATTGTACTTGACTTCCTTGAGCAATTGTTTTACAAAATTAAGTTCAGCTTTATAAACAATATCACTTCCTGACTTTAAATTATAACCAAGCATATTAAACTTCTGAATAGAATTAATGGCTTTTTGTTCAGACTCAGTTATATCATTTTTATCAATATCTAAAAAAGATACGGGAAAGTCCATAGCAATAAAACCGGATGTTTCCTGATGATCAACATAATAGGTTTGAAGGCTTGGTTCTGAATTACAACTTAAAAAAAATATACAAATAAGTGTAAAAGAAAGGGGCTTTGAAAAATGTAATTTCATTCTGTCTTAGATGCTTTTTCAAGTTGTTTTCCTCCAGGAACATTTAATTGTTCGGTCAAAACAGCTAAAGTTCGCAAATCAATATCGCCATTCAGCGAAAGTAAAACAGTTTCATCAGAACTTAACCTACCACGAACCAACATCAATAGTTCTGAAACATGAAATTCGTCACGCCCCGATTGAACATAAAATTTGATATTTTGATCGCCGTCTTTAACGCGCATCAACTCCTCTAGTTTTGAAGCTTTGACATAGGTTTTTACGTCAGCACTTATGGCATCAGAAACCGATGTGTCTGTTGTAGTGAAGACGGTTAAACTATTGAGCATTTTAATTTGATCTAAAAATGCATCTGTTTCTGGATCGTTGGTTTTAACTTTCATTTCTGCCAACATCCCAAACATTTTTTGATTGACGACTACCGAACTTACATTGTCCATGTCCTCATATTTTTCAAAAAGGCTTTGTGAAAAAATTATTGAAGTCGAGATTAAAGATAATATTGTGAAAAAAATTTTCATTATTGAGTTTTTTAATATTTAAGTTTAAAAATTTTGTGGGTTGATGTGTTAAAGTTATTTAAAATAGTTAGATTTTGTTTTCCTTTACCATAGGAATTTGAGATTATTTGCAAAGTTTTAAGTTTTGAAGTCCCTTTGTTTATATTTCTGGATAACATTTCAATTGCCGATTTGGTTTGATTATAAGTCAAAAGATTTTCATTTGTAAGGACTTTGGCGCCATTATTAAAATTCATTCCAAAGAAAATTCCTAGGATTAAAGCAGCGGCAGCGGCCATTGAAAACCATTGAATTTTACGATTTTTTTTAGGAATCAAAATTTTCTTTTTGTAGGTGTCCAAGCCTGCGGTTGAAAAACTATTGAACAGTTGTTTATATAATTTTAAATGATCAGGTATTTCTGATTTTTGAAAAAACGTTTTTAGTTCGGCTTCTTCATTTAAATCGGTTTCACCCAATTCGTATTTATCCAATAAATTTTCAATTTTTCTTAATGCCATGATTATGTAATTGAATTAATCGAGTCTTTAATGTTTTTCTGGCTCTTGAAAGTGCCACTCTTATAGCAGTTTCTCTCATGTCTAATATTTTAGATATTTCCTTAAAATCATAACATTCAACATCTCTTAATTGCACAATTAATTGCTGTTTTTCTGGTAAAATTTTTATCAAATTCTCAAGTAAACTGATACTGTCACTGGTTTCTATTTTTGATTGTAACGAAGTTACTTGGTCATTGTGGAAATTTTCATGAGCAATTCTCAAATTTTGAGCCTGTCTCGACTTTAATCTATCCAAACAATGGTTTTTTGTGATTGTCATTGCATAAGCCTCAGGATTATTATAATCGCCCAAGCGTTGTCGTTTTTTCCATAATTTTATAAGAACATCCTGAGTAGCATCTTCAGCCTCTTCTCTAGATACTAAAATTCTTTTCGAAAATCTAAATATTTTATTTGTGATAGGGGTTACAAACGCTAAATACTCACTTTCGTTCATTGAATTGACTATAAATTTAAGACGAATTAAAACGGGGATTGTTACAAGACTAAAAAATATTTATAAAATTAGAATAAATAACATTAAATTGTAAACGCTTAAACATTACATTTAAACGTTTAATATTTAAATAAATCCTACTTTTTATGAAAATAAAATTTAAATGTATCGCAATTGTTGTCCTGATGGGGTTTAGCTACGGATGTTTTGAAGATGGAGACGATAATATTGCAGCAGGTACAAGCATAAAAGATTTTGTATGGAAAGCCATGAATGTGGTGTATCTATACAAGTCTAATGTGAATGATCTTTCAAATGATCGCTTTGCAACAAACACTGATTACCAAAATTACTTAAACAGCAACGAAACGCCCGAGGCCTTGTTTGAAGCATTAATATACGACCGTGAAAATATAGATCGCTTTAGCTATATCACGAGCAACTATTTTGAATTGGAACAGCAATTGAGTGGTATTACTTTGAATAATGGTGCCGAATTTAATTTTTATCTAGTTCCAGGGAGCACTACATCGGTTTTTGGGGTGGTGCGATTGGTCCACCCAAATAGTAGTGCGAGCGCCGCTAATCTTTCTCGTGGACAAGTCTTTAATAAAATTAATAATATTGTCCTGAACACCTCCAACTTCTCATCTTTGGTGACCAACAATAGCTATAGCTTAAGTTTGGCAATCTATGACGATAACGACACAGAAACCTTGTCAGATGATCAAATTTTCGATGGCGATGAAACTATAACTCTTGTGAAAGAAGGATATGAAGAAAATCCCATTTTCCATACAGCAGTAATTGATGTAAATACAGAAAAAGTAGGCTATTTAATGTACAACAGCTTTGTAAATGAATTTGATAATGAACTGAATGTAGTCTTTGGTGACTTTAAATCTCAAAATATTAGCCACTTAATCTTGGATTTAAGATATAACTCCGGAGGTAGCGTTCAAACTGCAACCGCTTTGGGAAGTATGGTCACTGGACAGTTTCAAAATCAAGTTTTTACAACTTTAAAGTACAATGAAACCTTGGAAACTAATAATTTTGATTATAATTTTATCAACACACTCAGCAACGATGGAATTATCAATAGTTTGAACTTAGATAAGGTTTACATCCTCACTTCCAACCGTTCAGCTTCAGCAAGTGAAATGATGGTAAATAGCTTAAAGTCATACATAGAGGTTGTTCAGATCGGAGGACAAACCGTGGGCAAATCACAAGCATCTCAAATTATATATGATTCCGCAAATTTTGGTCGAGAGAATGCAAACCCGGGCCATACTTATGCCCTGCTTCCATTGATAGCCATCACCGTCAATAAAAATGATGAAACAGTGCCACCATCTGGAATTATACCAACAATTAATTTGTTAGAGCGCCCTGCCAATTACGGAATTATTGGCGATACAGAAGAACCACTTTTGAAGGCCGCTCTTGAAGATATTCAAAGTAGTAATCGTTTGGCTTTTACAACTGAAACACAAGTGTCTCCAAATGATTTGAAGGTTTTAAATCCTTTGGAAACTTTAATGTATATTGAATGAATGCTGTAAATGAATAAAAAACACTTTATTATAGCGCTCATTATGGTTTTGGCAGCTTTTTCAAGGCTGATTCCACATCCTCCAAACTTTACACCGGTTACCGCCATAGCGCTTTTCGGAGGATTATACCTTTCCAATAAAGCAATGGCCTATGCATTACCCTTGACTGTAATGGCAATATCAGATCTATTTCTAGGATTTTCAAGCATCACTTTTTTTGTTTACTTTGCTTTTGTGGTAGTGAGTTTTATCGGAACACAGTCAAAAAAACAAAACTTTTTAGCTATTCTAATGAGCAGTATTAGCTTTTTTATCATTACCAACTTTGGAGTTTGGTTATTGGGATTCCCTAAGACTTGGAATGGGTTAGCGGACTGTTACACATTGGCTTTGCCTTTCTTCAGAAATGCTTTGCTGGGGGATTTTTTCTATTCTGGAGTGCTGATAATCGGGTTTAATTTTGTTCAAAAGAAATATCTGCAGGAAGCAAAATAAGTCTAAAATGAACGACTTATGTTGAATCCAAAGTAGAAATCGCTTTCGGACCAATCTCCGGTACTGTTTGCCAAAACACCATTAGCATTCATAAATTGAGAATTTGTAAAATGCAATTGGAATACATGACCGCCAGTCTCCAGATCAAACCCAATGGATAAGGGATCATTGTAAAGCGAATTATCGGCTCGGTTCAAATGGGTTCCATATTCCAAATTCAAGGACCAGCGACTACCAAGTTTGTAACGCCCACCAAATATTAATCCGTATTGAGAATTGTCTTGAGAATCGTTGGCCACATAATTGTCATGAAAAAATGTTGGTGTGAATTGCAATGATAATTTGTTGTTTACTTTTCTAGAAATTAGAAGCTGTGCAACATAACTTAAACGGTGTTTGAATTCAAGTTTTGGTAAGTTATCTGTGCTCAGTGCAGTATTGGCTAAGACTGAAGTATAACCTACTAAAGAAAAGGGAAAGTGATCAGATTGTTTAATAATTCTAAACTTTGAAGCCAACTCATAAATTTTTTGATTTGAACTTCTTGAAGCACTTACATTTATATGATTTGTCAACCCATAAATAAAATTAAAATGGGTTACGGCTTCATCTAGACCAAAAAAATTTTCGAATCCCTTTTTTACACTCCCAAAACGGTGGGATACCACAAAATAAAATCCTCCCTTGCCTACAAGTTTTGTAGATTCAAAATTAATGATTTTCAATCCTTTAAAAACAGAGCTGACATCATTAGAAGATGCATCAGCAACATCAATTTCTTTCAAAAGGTCATCCTGTGCAAAAAGGGAAGTACAAAACCACAATAATGGAAATAAAAACTTAAAATTCATAAAATTTATTATTGCTTGACGACGCGATTTGTTTGAACGCCATTATCTGTCACAATTTGAACCACGTACATTCCAGATGCCCATGAGCCTGTATCTAATTTTGGATAAGTTTTTTTGATAGATGTTTTTAAGATTTGTTTTCCTAAAGCATTAAAAACATGAACATTTGCAGATTGTATATTTTGTGGAAAATCAAAATTTAACTCCTCAATTGTTGGGTTGGGATAAATTTCAAATGAGTTTTGAAAGTAATCAGGTGAGCTAAGTGTGAAATTAGCTTGTGCGCCACCTCTATTGGCATGGCCATTTAGTGCAAATGTAGATCCATAAGCCCAAAGTATTGGAATTTGAACAGCATTAGTTGTAAATACATAATCATTAGTATTATTGGTGCTTAAATCTCTTGAAGCGACAACTGTGGTTAAGCCATTGGAAGTAGAGCTTGAATTCAATGACCAGTCTTGATTAGTATCTGTAGATGGAGGCCCAAAACCTCCAGTGAGACTTGCATTTCTCAATTCGCTACCCAAGAACAAAACAACATCTTCTCCACCAAAACCCATACCGTTTCCAGAACTAACATCCAATGCTATTCCGAGCCATCGATTTTCTGGTCCAACCATTGTCATAGTCACAGTATCACTTGGGCCATCTATATCAAATTGTACTGTGAAATTAGTTGCCAGTTGAATTTCTCCAGTAGTTGTAGTCTGGGCAAGGGTCGTAAAAAAAGCAAAAACAAATAATAATAGTGTAATTTTTCTCATAAGCTATTTATTTAATTTCAAAGATTTTAAGCATACGTTCGTCGTTTTGTACGATTACGTAATCCATGGGCGATTGCCCAACATTGTTTTTATGGGTTGAGTCGGCTCCAGCATCTAAAAGCAACTGAGCCAATTTGTAGTTTTTAAACATGGCTGCATAATGTAATGCTGTGGTTTTGTTCATATCCTCAACATTGGGGTCAGCACCTGCATCCAAAAGAACTTGAGCAATAGAATTATACCCTTTTACCGCTGCAGCCATAAGTGGGGAACCGTCTTTTGTAACTCCGTTGATGTCATCAACTACTTGAATTAAATATTCGACAACTTCAATGTTATTGTAATAACAAGCCAATACAAGAGGGGTACTTCCACGTTCATCTTTAGAATTCAAAATAATTGGCGATTCTTTGACAACTGTTTTAAAGTCTTCGACACTTCCATGACGAGCCAATTCAAAAATATCATTTTGACCACAAAGATTTTGTGACAAAAACAACAATAGTGTTATGGTTCTAAAAACGAACATTGGTCTAATTTAATTTGTTCTAATAGTGAGTCAAATCCAATGCAACGCCCCTTAATTACAATTTTGGAGTTTGTATTGTTTTTGGGTATTACTCCATCAAATTTACAGTAAATTTTATCATCAAGTGTTAAAAAGTTCTTATTAATTTCTGTTACGCTTCCAAAAATGACTAGAGTCTTGTCCAAAAATTTTGAGGATGCTATGATTTCATTTGAAATAAATTCATTCAATAATGAGTCAGAGGACAAACGGAATTCCACCTTTTCTGTGGTAATGTTACGATGAGGTTTTTGTGTATAATAATATACCAAAACCCCTAATGTCAAAGCAAATAAAAAAATGATATTGTGTTTATTTTTCATAAAAACAAAAATTAAATCTTTGTTAATATAATAGGAATTGTTTAGAAATGGCATAAATTAGATGAGTTATTTAATTTAAAGTAACCTGCCATAATGAAGAAAAATACAACTTTTTTATTTATTTTTATTTTGCTTGTATTGTTTATGGGTTGTGAAAATGCAAGTGAAAGCGACCTCATTGAACAAGTAGACCCTACAGAAAATATTACCTACACGATACACATAAGCCCTATTGTAAACGCTAATTGTGTTGCTTGCCATTCTAATCCAGCTATTAATGGAGCATATGTACCAATGACAAATTATAATCAGGTGAAAAGTGTTTTTGAAAATACAAACGCTTTGGATCGAATGAATCGTCAACCTGGGGAAAGTGGTTTTATGCCAAAATGGGGTACTCGCCTCCCCCAGTCTTCAATAGACCTTGTGGAACAATGGATGAATGAAGGATATCTAGAATGAAATACTTAGTCCTTTTTTGGATTTCTTTTGTCAGTGTTTCTAACGCACAAGAAAAATACTGGACTCGTTCTGGTATACTAATTTTCGAAGCATCAATGCCAGCCTTTGAAGATGTTAGAGCCTCTAATGAAAACGTAACTGCAATTTTAAATACCGAAGATGGAACTTTTGCTGTATTAGCGCTTGTAAAGGGATTCCGGTTTAAGAATGCGCTAATGGAGGAGCACTTTAACGAAAGTTATATAGAAAGTAACCTCTATCCAAAAGCTATTTTTAAAGGGAAGTTGCTGGATTTCAATCTCCAAGAATTAAATAAAACATATACACTTTCTGGCACACTAGAATTGCACGGACAAACCAATACAGTATCTATTAAAATGAAAATTAATCAAGAAAAACAAATATTGAACTGTAAAGGAATATTCACTGTAAATGCTGCAGATTATAATATCGAAATCCCCAAAATAGTCCGTAACAAGGTTAATGACAAAGTGACTATAGATATAGAGTTTCAACTCATGAAAAAAAGCGACTAAAACGTCGCTTTTTTTTTATTACTTACTCAAATACATTTTGCGTCGAGCATACAAATCATAAAATTCATCGTCCTTAAGACTTTCAATAAATAAAATACTCTCACCGGTGCTTTTCATTTCTGGTCCCAATTGTTTATTGACATTCGGAAACTTATTGAATGAGAAAACAGGTTGTTTGATGGCATAGCCTTCCAATTGTGGGTTGAAATCAAAATCTGTGACTTTGTTGTAACCCAACATTACCTTGGTGGCGTAATTAACATAGGGCTCCCCATAAGCTTTGGCGATGAATGGAACCGTTCTAGAAGCTCTCGGATTGGCTTCTATAATGTAAACCATATCATCTTTGACTGCAAACTGAATGTTGATTAATCCAACAGTATTTAGTGCAAGCGCAATTTTCTTGGTGTGGTCCTTAATTTGTTGAAGTACCAAATCTCCTAAATTAAAGGGGGGTAGAGTCGCATTACTGTCTCCAGAGTGGATGCCACAAGGTTCAATGTGCTCCATAATCCCAATAATATAAACATTCTCCCCATCACATATAGCATCAGCCTCTGCTTCAATAGCGCCATCTAAATAATGATCTAATAGCAACTTGTTATTTGGGATTTTTCGAAGTAAATCAACCACATGAGCTTCTAACTCTTCCTTGTTTATGACAATCTTCATGCCTTGCCCCCCTAAAACATAGGAAGGTCTAACTAAAATTGGAAAATTCAGTTTGTCTGCCACTTGCAAGGCTTGGTCCGCTGTTTCGGCAGTATCAAATTCTGGATATGGAATGTTGTTGTCTTTTAATAATGTGGAAAAAGAACCACGGTCTTCCGCTAAATCTAATGATTGGTAACTTGTACCCAAAACCTTAATACCATAACGGTCTAACTTTTCTGCCAGTTTAAGCGCAGTTTGGCCTCCGAGCTGAACAATAACGCCTTCCGGTTTTTCGTGCTGAATGATGTCGTAAATGTGTTCCCAAAAAACAGGTTCGAAATATAGCTTATCTGCGGTATCAAAATCGGTTGATACTGTTTCAGGATTACAATTTATCATAATGGTTTCGTAACCACATTCAGCGGCAGCCAAAACACCGTGAACACAACAATAATCAAACTCAATCCCTTGACCAATACGATTAGGGCCAGACCCCAATACAACAACTTTCTTTTTCTTAGATACAACACTTTCATTGTCTGTGTAGGTGTTACCATCTTTAGTCGTCATTTCACTCTCAAAAGTAGAATAATAATAAGGCGTTTTAGCCTCAAACTCTGCAGCACAAGTGTCTACCAACTTATAAACACGGTTGATGTGAAAGGCCATTCGTTTTTTGTACACTTCACTTTCCAAACAACCCAGCATATGGGCGATTTGACGGTCTCCGTAACCTTTTTGCTTGGCTTCTAAAAGCAGGGGTTTTGTAATGGTTTCAATATCGAAATTCGAAATTTCTTTTTCAAGAAAATACAGTTCCTCGTATTGTTTTAAAAACCACATGTCAATTTTGGTGATTTCGTAAATTCTGGACAGTGGGATCCCCATTTGAATGGCATCATAAATCACAAAAACACGGTCCCAACTGGCGTGTTTGAGCTTGCTAATGACTTGATTGTAGTCTTTGTAGCCTTTTCCATCTGCGCCCAAGCCGTTGCGCTTTATTTCTAAGGATTGTGTTGCCTTGTGTAGGGCCTCCTGGAAGGATCGACCAATACCCATGACCTCTCCAACAGCTTTCATTTGAAGTCCTAGTTCTCTGTCACTGCCTTCAAATTTATCGAAGTTCCAACGCGGTATCTTGACAATCACATAATCCAAAGTGGGTTCAAATAAAGCAGAGGTAGATTTGGTAATCTGATTTTCTAGCTCGTCAAGATTATATCCTGTTGCTAATTTTGCTGCTACTTTAGCAATTGGATAACCTGTGGCCTTGCTTGCAAGTGCCGAGGAACGAGAAACCCGTGGATTAATTTCTATGGCAATGATATCCTCATTTTCATCTGGACTCACAGCAAATTGAACATTGCAACCCCCTGCAAAATCTCCAATGCTGCGCATCATATGAATGGCCATATCACGCATTTTCTGATAGGTCTTGTCACTTAAGGTCATGGCAGGTGCTACAGTGATGGAGTCTCCTGTATGTATCCCCATGGGGTCCATGTTTTCTATGGAACAAATTATAACAACATTATTGTTGTCATCACGAAGCAATTCTAATTCATATTCTTTCCAGCCCATCAGCGCCTTGTCAATCATGACCTCATGGATGGGAGATATCTCAAGACCACGCTTTAAAAGTTCATCAAAATCTTCTTCTTTATGGACAATTGAAGCACCAGCACCCCCTAAAGTAAAAGATGCTCTAATTACTAGGGGAAAACCAAATTCTTGTGCAATTTCCTTACCTTTTAAATAGGAATTTGCCGTGGCTTGAGGCGCCATTGGAATGCCAATTTTCAACATCAGTTCTCGAAACTTCTCACGATCTTCTGTTATGTTGATCGCGTCAATATCAACACCAATAATTTCAACATTATAATCTTCCCAAATTCCTTTTTCATCCGCTTCAATACACAAATTTAGAGCCGTCTGTCCACCCATGGTTGGTAAAACCGCATCAATCTGTGGGTGATCTTTTAAAATCTTTACAATAGACTTGGTATTCAAAGGCAACAAATAGACATGATCAGCCATAGAAGGATCCGTCATGATGGTTGCTGGATTGGAGTTTATTAGAATGGTTTCGATTCCATCTTCTCGCAGGGATCGCAAGGCTTGTGACCCAGAATAATCAAATTCACAAGCTTGACCAATAATAATGGGGCCTGAGCCGATGATGAGAATGGATTTTAAGTCGTTTCTTTTTGGCATTATGTTAGCGAGTTGTTTTCAGAAAAATATTTTTCAAATTTAAATAACCTTTGTATATAAAAAAAGGCGTTACTAATAGTAACACCTTTAATATATTAACAATTGTTAATCATTATTTTTTATGACGGATTTCAGATGAAACACTCAACTTTCTACGTCCTTTTGCACGTCTTCTAGCCAAAACCTTTCTGCCATTGGCAGAGGCCATTCTTTCCCTAAAACCGTGCTTGTTTTTACGTTTTCTTTTGGAAGGTTGAAATGTTCTTTTCATGTTGTTTAATCTTTAAAATCCGATATGGTGATCTAAAAATATCAAGTTTATTATACTTCAAAATTAGAGTCGCGCAAATATACAAAGAGTTTTTAGTTCAACAAATCTTATTATAAAAATATTTTGTTTTGTTTTTATTACATTTGTATTCCATTTTAAACTGAAAATATGTTCAATAAAAATATCAAACTTGTCTTGTTCATTGCATGTTTTGTATATGCGGTCTATCAATTTATTGAGACTTTCATAGGTAACGGCATTATGTTTATTTTAATTGGGCTTACTTTTTTGTTTTTGTACTACAAAAACGAATTTATTCTATTGGCGTTTTTAAAACTCAGAAAGCAAGATTTTGTTGGAACTGAAGCATGGCTAAGTAAAATTAAAAATCCTCAATCGGCTCTGACTAAAAAGCAACAAGGCTATTATAATTTCTTAAAAGGCATCATGGTGTCTCAAACCAATATGAATGCCGCTGAAAAATTCTTTAAAAACGCAGTCGGTCTAGGACTTTCCATGGATCACGACCTGGCAATGGCCAAACTTAACTTGGCGGGGATTGCATTTACAAAACGACGAAAACTAGAAGCACAACGCTTACTTTCCGAAGCACAAAAACTCGATAAAAGGAACATGTTAAGCGAGCAAATTAAGATGATGAAGCAGCAAATGAAAAAGGCCTCCATCCCCAATCAGCATTTTGGACAAGGAAATGCTGGTCGAAGACGTTAATTATTTGAATTAATGCCATTAATTTCTGGTATTTCAATGTTGTATTTTTTCCTTGATTTATTATTCAAAAACGTCTCTCTTAGCCAGGGATTGTGAATTTTTAATTGCTTGTAATTAATCCCAAACCCTTCGGCAAATTGCACAAAATCACTGACTGCAGTATCAACCTCCACTGAGAATGTAGGGGGGTAATTGTATAGATCGGCATCTGTATAATTAAAGCCGTATTTCTTGGCATTGTTAGTAATTTCCTTAAGTGCTATAATTCTAAACACATAACGACCTGTTTCTTGTCCCAACAACATATCGTAGTAATTATCGACCGATTGACGCTCTAGCTCAGAGGCAATTCCATTCATCCCGGCGTTGTAAGATGCTGCAGCCAAGGTCCAAGAACCAAATCTTTGTTTGGCTTTTAATAGGTATTCACATGCAACTTTAGTTGACAAAATAAGGTTAAAGCGCTCGTCAACATTTGCATTAACCTCTAATCCATATTCTTTAGCAGTAGATTTCATTATTTGCCAAAATCCTTTCGCACCAGCAGGTGAAGTAACATTTTGTAGACCACTTTCAATCAATGCCAAATATTTAAAATCGTCTGGGACACCGTAAGCCTCTAAAATAGGCTCTATGATTGGGAAGAACTTGTGAGCGCGTTTAAGCAATAGAAAGCCATTGGATTGCCAGTAAGTATTCACCAAAAGTTCTCTATCCATTCGCTCCTTAACATCTTGTTTGATTAAAGGCATCGATTCACCAGAAAAATCAAGTGTTTTTGGTAAAGGGAGTGCATATACATTGTAATCAGATAATGGATGTTTTTGGGAATTTTGTTCGTCTGACTGGCTTTTGAAAGACGAAGACAAAAAAATCAGTAAAGCAAGACAAATTATGAAAAAATAGGTAAATTTTAAACGAGACATTTTGTTATAATTTTGGAAGATACAATTTAAAAAAAAATCGATAAGTGGAAAGCCCTGTTTAGGATTATTACTGCTGTCTTGGGTTGAAAAATGTTAAAGTTCAGAAAATCAGTAGTTTTTTTTGTAAATTTACATTGAATTATTCTCAACAATCACAATCTTATTGTTATGCTAACAGCTTCAAATCTTGTAGACAATACTTTTTTGCGTCAGTATGAAGTGAAAATTGGTACCAATATGGCTACCATTGAATACTCACAACAAGAACGTAAAATTTTTCTTACAAAACTTAACATTCCAGAGCATATGGCTTCTCAGGAATTTTCTGAAGATTTTATAAAAGTTGTTTTAGAAAACATTAGCGAAAAAAACATCAGCGTTGTACCAACAAGCCCTCCAATTGCAAAATTCATCAAAAGAAATCGACGCTATAAAAAGATGTTACCAGTAGGCATTCGCATCTAACAGGACACAAGCGTTTGAACAAATTCAAATCGAACCAGTCCATCGCTGTCAATTTTAGTAAGTTCAACTTCATGCAATGTATTTACGAGTGTGGGATTCCATGGCGTTTTTACTTTGACATAGTTTTCTGTAAATCCATGGATGTATCCTGATTTATTTTCACCTTCAAATAGAACGGTACGAACTGATCCTAATTGACTTTCATAAAACGCTCTCCTTTTTTTTACGGATAAACCACGCAATAATTTACTGCGCTTTGTTCTTATGTTCTTAGGCACTGCATTTTCCATGGAAGCAGCCAATGTGTTTGGCCGCTCGGAGTATGTAAAAACGTGCAAATAAGAAATATCTAATGTGTTTAAAAAATTAAATGTTTCGAGAAAAAGGGCTTCCGTTTCTCCAGGAAAACCAACAATGACATCCACACCAATGCAAGCATCTGGCATTTGTTGTTTTATCATTGCAACGCGTTCTTCATATAATTCGCGCACATAACGTCTTCTCATATTCTTTAAGACTAGATTACTTCCACTTTGAAGTGGAATGTGAAAATGCGGCACAAAACAATTACTTTTTGATACAAAATCGATCGTTTCATTTTTTAACAAGTTGGGTTCAATAGATGAAATTCGAAGGCGCTTGATGCCCTCAACCGTGTCTAAAGCTTGGATCAATTCTAAAAATGTATGTTGGTGCTTTTTATTACCGAATTCTCCTTTTCCATAATCCCCAATGTTCACACCAGTAAGCACAATTTCTTGAATCCCTTTTTTTGAAATCTCATGGGCATTACTTAAAACATTCTGTAAAGTATCACTTCTTGAAATCCCACGCGCAAGCGGAATGGTACAATAGGTGCATTTGTAATCACATCCATCTTGAACTTTGAGAAAGGCTCGGGTGCGGTCCCCTATTGAGTAACTGCCAACATAAAAATCAGCAGCCTCGATTTCACAGGCATGCACAGACCCAACCGATTGTTTAGAAAGATCATTAAGGTAATCTGTAATTTTAAATTTTTCGGTGGCCCCTAACACCAAATCAACGCCATATACATCTGCCAATTCTTGAGGTTGAAGTTGGGCGTAACATCCAATGGCGATGATAAAAGCATCTGTATTGACCTGAAGCGCTTGTTTTACAATTGTTTTAAAGCGTTTGTCAGCGTTTTCAGTCACCGAACATGTATTGATTACGTAAATGTCTGCGACATCAGAAAAATCAACACGCTCAAAGCCTTCGTTTTGAAAATCTCTTGCGATGGTGGAAGTTTCTGAAAAATTTAATTTGCAGCCCAAAGTGTAAAAAGCTACTTTTTTTGTTGCAATCATTCTTGTACATTTACAAAGAAAAACAAAGTTACGACGAACCAAGCTAATGGCAAAAAAACCCTTCAATTTATTAAATTTCGGCACTACTACTGTTTTAACTGCGTTTCTTTTATTGGGCTGTAGTCATTCGGATGAAAAGGCTTTAGATAGACAAGTATTTCGCTACAATGAACACAAAAATATCAGCAGCTTAGATCCTGCATTCGCAAAAGACAATGCCAATATTTGGGCGGTTCACCAGTTGTTTAACGGGCTTGTTCAATTGGATGAAAACATGAAAATTAGGCCCAGTATAGCTAATGAATGGGAAATCTCAGAGAACGGCACACTTTATACTTTTTACTTAAAACCAGATGTTTATTTTCATGATCATGAAAAATTTGGCCCGACAAAAACACGTTTGGTCACAGCGGCTGACTTTGAATTCAGTTTTAAGAGATTACTAGATCCAAAACTTGCATCTCCTGGGGTTTGGGTATTGTCTTCTGTTGATAAATTTATTACCAAAGACCCACATACTTTTCAAATTAAATTGAAACATCCTTTCCCAGCCTTTCTTGGATTGCTAAGCATGAAATATTGCAGTGTAGTCCCCGAAGAAATTATTGAATATTATGGGAGTGATTTTAGGAGTCACCCCATTGGCACGGGTCCATTTTATTTTAAAAAATGGTCTGAAAATAACAAATTAGTCTTTCGAAAAAATCAGCGCTATTTTGAAAATGACAGTGCTGGTAATAAACTCCCATATTTAGAAGCCATTGCCATCACATTTTTAGCGGATAAACAATCGGAATATTCACAATTCATACAAGGCAATCTTGATTTTGTATCAGGTTTAGATGCTGCTTACAAAGATGATATTCTAACGCCAAATGGGAAGCTTCAAGCAAAATATAAGCCCAGTATAAATATGCTTAAAAGCCCTTATTTAAACACAGAATATCTAGGCTTTTACATGGATTCAGATATTGCCGAAGTCCAAAGTAGACTTTTAAGACAAGCCTTTAATTATGGCTTTGACCGCAATAAAATGATAACCTATCTCAGAAATAACATTGGAAGCCCTGCAAATGGCGGATTTATTCCCAGAGGGTTGCCAGGGTTTGAGCCAACGATAGGTTTTGATTTTAGCCCAGAGAGAGCTAAGGCACTGGTCACTGAGTACAAAACACAAACCAATGACCCCAACCCGACTTTAAAGCTCTCAACAACAGAGAATTATTTGAGTTTTTGTGAATTTATACAAAGAGCCTTACTGGATATTGGTTTAAACATAAGTATTGATGTCATGCCAGCATCGGCTTTAAAATCGGCAAAAGCCAATGGAAAAACCGCGGTTTTTAGAGCAAGCTGGGTAGCGGACTACCCAGATGCACAAAACTACTTATCCCTTTTTTACAGTAAAAATTTCACACCCAATGGACCCAATTACACCCATTTTAAAAATGAGGAATTTGACCGAATGTATGAGAATGCAATGACTGAAACGAACGATTCGTCACGTGTTGAACTCTATAAAAAAATGGATGCAATCGTAATGAAAGAGACGCCCATCACTGTATTATTTTATGATCAAGTTGTTCGATTTACACAAAAGAATATAGAGGGATTGGGGATCAATCCTACCAATCTTTTAGAACTTAAAAAAGTTAGAAAGAATTAAGTTGGCCTGTGTTTATTGGTCATTTTAAAAACCTGTTCTAGAATTTCACCGTCCTGCTGGGAAAATTCTAAGCCTCGGCGTTGAAAGACAGCAGAAGCCACTTCAAACGCTTTTTTAGTCAAATAGGTACTCATTCCTTGACTGCCACCCCAACTAAAACTGGGTACAAAATTTCTAGGGAAGCCACTGCCAAAAATATTGGCACATACTCCAACTACAGTGCCCGTATTAAACATGGTGTTGATGGAACATTTGCTGTGATCTCCCATCATCAGTCCACAAAACTGGAGGCCGATTCTCGCAAAATTTTCAGATTCATAGTTCCAAAGACGCACCTCAGTATAATTGTTTTTTAAGTTTGAAGTGTTGGTGTCTGCACCCAAATTACACCACTCGCCTATCACAGAATTTCCTAAAAATCCATCATGGGCTTTATTGGAATAACCAAAAATAACTGAATTATTGACCTCCCCACCAACTTTAGAGTGCGGCCCAACAGTTGTAGGTCCATAAATCTTAGCTCCCATCTTTAAAGTAGAATTTTCACACAAGGCAAAAGGGCCACGCACCAAACTACCTTCCATAATTTCGGCGTTTTTACCGATGTATATGGGGCCATCAGTTGCGTTTAAAACACAGTGATTTAAGTTAGCACCTTCTTCAATAAAAATATGGGTTTCGTTCAATGTTTTTACTGTTTCTGGAATAGATTGTGAAGTCTTGTTTTTTGTTATTAAATTAAAATCTGACTCAATAGCAACCCCATTGAGTTGAAATATATCCCAAGAGTTTTTTATGAAAAGTACGGACTCTGGGCAGTTGTGTATTTTAAATTGTGTAAAATCAACAGTTTCATGAGTGTCTGAAACCCTAAAAGCCACAACAACCTCTCCGTCAAAAACAGCTTCATTTTCATTTAAGTTCTGAAGCATATCAACAAGCTCTTGCGTAGGGAGATAAGATCCGTTAATCATGGTGTTTTCTGAAAACTCTACCATTGGGAATTTCTTAGACAAATAGTCTTCTGTGACAGTCGTTGTTGTCAAACCAAGAAAGTTTTCCCATTTCTCTCGGATGGTTAAAATACCAATGCGAATATCTGCAACAGGCCTTGTGTAAGTAAAAGGCAACAAGGCGTTGCGGAAAGGACCGTCAAAGAGAATATAATTCATTTTAATTATTTTTTGTAAAAATAACAAAAAAGCCTTTCATGTCGATGAAAGGCTTTTGATATTGTATAGATTGCTAAATTATTTTTTAAACTTGGCGTATTTTGTCTTGAACTTATCAATACGTCCTGCAGTGTCTACCAATTTAGACTTACCAGTGTAATAAGGGTGTGAAGTTCTAGAAATTTCTAATTTAATTAGTGGGTATTCAACGCCATCAACTTCGAGGGTCTCGTTGGTGTCTGCGGTTGATTTGGTTAAAAAAACATCGTCATTAGACATGTCTTTAAACGCTACAAGTCTGTAATTTTCTGGGTGAACTCCTTTTTTCATCGTATGCTTTATTTCGATTTTTCGAATTGCAAATTTAGTTATTTTTTACAATATCACAACAGATTATTAATTTTATTTACACGGCTGTACTGTAACATTTTTTAGCAAATTGCATCTAATAAATAAAAAAACTATAAATTTTTCAAATATGAAACCAACCACAAACCAAAACTCAGTTAATTTAGGCCTCTATCTAGGCGCCACATTATCTTTTATAACCGTACTATTTTATATAGTGAATTTAGATTTAATGATCAAATGGTGGGTAAGCCTCTTGAGCTTAACAACGGTAATCGTATTCGGGGTATTGTCGGCCAAGAAGGCAAAAAGTATACTCGGCGGTTTTATTGACTTTAAGGGCGCATTTTCTAACTATTTCATTACCGTAGCCCTAGGAATTGGAATAAGCACATTTGTGAGTATTGCTATTTTTTCTTTCATCGATACCGATGCTGCAGCGTATCTAAACGAGCAAATTTTACTTGTGACAAAACAATCTATGGAACGCTTCAATGCACCAGAAGAATTGGTAAGACAAACCCTATTAGAAGCCAGTGAAAAAGATAATTTTTCAATTGCAACTCAACTACAAAATTATGTTTTCTTTCTTGCATTTATTTCATTGTTAGGGCTCATTGTAGCAGCAATAATAAAGAAATCGGATACAAACAAAGCATAATTTCGTTATTTTTGAGGGTCTTATGCCAATTCCAATGGATATTTCAGTTGTTATACCCCTCTTAGACGAGCAAGATTCTTTAGGAGAACTCCACGAATGGATTGCAAAAACAATGCAGTCTAATGGATTTTCTTATGAACTTATTTTCATAGACGATGGAAGCCGAGACCAATCTTGGGAAATTATCAAAACCCTCTGTGTGAAAAATCCTGCTGTTTTTGGTATTCGTTTTTCAAAGAACTTCGGGAAATCACAAGCACTTCACGCCGGGTTTGAAAGGGCTGGTGGCGATGTCGTCATTACTATGGATGCAGATTTACAAGACAGTCCTGAGGAAATTCCTGCCCTCTATAATATGATTAAAAACAATAAATATGATGTGGTATCGGGTTGGAAGAAGAAACGCTATGACCGGTATTTCGCTAAAAATTTACCCTCTAAGTTATTTAATTGGGCCGCTAGAAAAGTATCAGGAATCGCGCTCAACGATTTTAATTGCGGATTAAAGGCTTACAAAAAAGACGTGATTAAAACCATTGAAGTTTACGGAGAAATGCACCGCTACATTCCCGTTTTGGCAGCGAATGCTGGATTTAAAAATATTTCAGAGAAAATAGTGGCACATCAGCCTAGAAAATACGGCAAAACAAAATTTGGTATGGAACGATTTATAAATGGCTTTTTGGACTTGATTACAATATGGTTTACTTCAAGGTTTGGGAAACGCCCAATGCACTTTTTTGGATTCCTTGGAGTATTAATGCTCATCATTGGGTTTACTTTTGCAGCTTATCTAGGGGTCGATAAATTATACTTCAACCCCTCTGGACGTTTAATTTCTGAGCGGCCTGAATTTTTTATTGCCTTGACAACAATGATTATTGGAACCCAATTCTTTGTGGCTGGATTTTTAGGTGAAATTATTTTACAATCACGAAGCCACAAAGAACGTTACCAAATTACTGAAGATACTACCGCTAAATAATTCTAAAAAATAAAGCGCTTTAATTCTGCTAATAATTAAATTTGCAAAAAAATACAAATGTCAACACCACTTAGCTTAGAAATACAATCCAAAATTTCAAATTGGCAACAAGATTTTTTTGACCAAGAGACCAAAGGTGAAATCACCAAACTTCAGGGAAATCCCGAAGAATTAGAAGATCGGTTCTATAAAGATTTAGAATTCGGTACTGGTGGAATGCGTGGCGTTATGGGGGTTGGTACCAACCGAATTAACAAGTACACATTGGGGAGAAATACCCAAGGCCTTTCTGATTATTTGAAGCAATTATATCCCAACGAAACACTAAGGGTCACCATTGCCTATGACTGTAGGCACAACAGTAAATCTTTTGCAAAAATTGTAGCAGATGTATTTTCTGCTAATAACATTAAAGTTTTTTTATTTGAAGATCTTAGAGCCACCCCGGAATTATCATTTGCCGTCAAACATTTGAATTGTCAATGTGGAATTGTCTTGACAGCTTCTCACAATCCGCCAGAATACAATGGTTATAAAGTCTATTGGAAGGATGGAGGACAACTGGTGCCCCCACACGATAAAGCAATCATATCAGTTATAAACAACTTAGACTATAAAGACATAAATTTTGAAGTAAATGATGCTTTAATTCATAAGATTGGTTCTAATGTTGATGATGCTTTTGTAGAAGCAGCCGTTGAAAATGGTGTGCTCAAGCAAAACTCATTAGAAAATAGAGACGAAATAAGTATTGTTTTTACATCGCTTCACGGCACTTCAATTACTGCCGTTCCCGAAACCCTTAAAAGAGCGGGTTACAAAAACGTGCATATTGTTCAAGAACAAGCGCTTCCTGACGGAGACTTCCCAACAGTTAAATCTCCAAATCCAGAAGAACCAGAAGCCCTTAAAATGGCTTTAGAATTGGGAGAAAAAGTCAATGCAGATATTGTTATTGGAACCGATCCTGATTGTGATCGACTTGGTATAGCCGTTAGAAATATAATGGGAGAATTGACGCTTTTGAATGGTAATCAAACCATGGTTCTCATGACAAAGTTTTTATTAGACCAATGGAAAGACGATGGGAAAATTAACGGCAATCAATTTGTGGGTTCTACAATTGTCTCAACCCCGATGCTCCCAAAGTTATCTGCCGCTTACAATGTAGATTGTAAAATTGGACTTACCGGCTTTAAATGGATTGCCAAGATGATAGAAGAATATCCTAATATGGATTTTATTGGTGGCGGTGAAGAAAGCTTTGGATTTATGGTTGGAGATTTTGTTCGAGACAAAGATGCGGTAACTTCTACCCTTCTCGCATGTGAAATTGCAGCCCTGACCAAGGCCAATGGGAGTTCTTTTTTTAATGCACTAATTGATTTATATATCTCGCATGGCTTTTTTAAAGAACGGCTGGTTTCAATCACAAAAAAAGGAAAAACTGGTGCCCAAGAAATTCAGAAATTAATGGATGAAGCTCGAACATCACCACCAATTGAAATTAATGGTTCTAGGGTTATGAAAATTGATGACTACCAATCTTCAAGTTCCTATGACACTGCAACAAATTCTACGTCAGTTATAAATATTCCAAAAGCAAATGTTCTGATTTTTACCACAGAGGACGGCAGTAGAATTGCTTTGAGGCCCAGTGGTACAGAACCAAAAATTAAATATTATATCAGTGTTAATAAAGCACTAGAATCAGCTTCAGGATTTGACTCAACAGAATTAGAACTTGAAGCAAAAATTAATAAAATTTTAAAAGCAATGAACTTGGAATGAGATGAAAAAAATTCTTTTACAATTATGGCCTTTTATAAGAAACTACAAAAAGCATGTGGTTTTAAATGTTGTATTTAACCTATTGTATGCCCTTTTTGGCACCCTTGCATTCGTTTCTTTAATTCCTATGCTCAATGTATTATTTGATAAAACTCAGAAAGTTGCAAAAGCACCCGTCTGGAACGGCATTGGAGACCTTAAGAACTTTGCTAACGACAGCTTAAACTTTAAAATTACCGCGCTATTAGATGCAGGTAATAGTCAAATGGCTTTGCTCATTGTCGTTGGAGTTGTGGTAGGAACATTTTTCCTTAAAAATCTTTTCGGATACCTATCTATGCAACATGTCATGTATTTAAAGAACGGCATTTTAACAGATTTAAGAAAACACATGTACAAACATATTGTAGAGCTCCCTATTAGCTTTTATGCCAAAAGAAAAAAAGGAGATATCATGGCGCGAATATTAGGAGATATTAATGAAATGCAAAATTCTTTCTTTATCATTTTAGAACTCATTGTAAGAGAGCCATTAACAATCGTTTTTTCACTTATTGTCATGTTTACATTAAGTTGGCAACTTTCACTTTTTGTACTGCTTTTTATTCCTATTTCTGGATTTTTAATTTCCAACATCGGAAAACGTTTAAAAAAACAATCCCTCAAAGCCCAAGAGGAATCAGGATTACTTATTTCTACTGTAGAAGAAACATTATCAGGACTAAAAATTGTAAAAAGCTATAATGCAGAAGGAAGCTTTAAACAGCGTTTTTCAAACTCTGCAGACCGGATTTTAAGATTGATCAATAAGATTGGAAATAAAAACAACTTAGCGGGGCCTTTGAGTGAATTTCTTGGAATTGTAACCATTGCAGCACTGTTGTGGTATGGCGGTAAACTGGTATTGATTGAAAAAGTAATTGAAGGCACTACATTTATTGGATTTATGGGACTTGCCTACGGTATATTAACACCTGCAAAAGCCATCAGTAAAGCCTCTTATAAAGTGAAGAATGGCATTGCAGCTGCCGACCGTGTATTTGAAGTATTAGAGAGTGAAGATAGCATGTCGGATGAAGAAAACGCAAAATTTTTATCAGAATTCAACAAATCAATTGCCCTCAAAAACATCGTTTTTAAATACGAAAAAGAAAATGTTTTAAATGATTTCTCCATCTCTGTCAAAAAAGGTCAGACGGTAGCTTTGGTGGGTCAATCAGGGAGTGGAAAATCTACTATTGCCAATCTTTTGACGCGTTTTTACGATGTCAATGAAGGTAGCATTGAAATTGATGGTGTCGATATAAAAAAGTTTACAAAAAAATCTTTAAGGTCTCAAATTGGACTGGTGACTCAAGATTCCATTTTATTTAATAATAGTATCAAAAACAACTTACTTATAGGAAACGAAAATGCTACAAATGATGAAATTATTGAGGCACTTAAAGTTGCCAATGCTTGGGAATTTGTAACAGAACTACAAGGAGGAATTGATGCAAACATTGGAGATGCTGGAAACAGTCTCTCAGGCGGTCAAAAACAGCGCTTAAGTATTGCAAGGGCTGTACTTAAAAATGCACCCATTATGATTTTAGATGAAGCCACATCCGCATTGGACACAGAAAGCGAGCGCTTGGTTCAAGAAGCGCTTGAAAATATGATGAAAAATCGTACCTCTATAGTCATTGCTCACCGCTTGTCTACCATTCAAAATGCTGACCAAATCATTGTAATGAAACAAGGGGAAATTGTAGAACAAGGCAAGCATCAAGAACTTTTAGATAAAAAGGGCATGTATCACAAATTGGTATTAATGCAGTCTTTGGATTAATAAATACAATCACCCGATAATATCTAAGCTTGAAATCAATATTTATTTCTCTGTTGAGAAACCATATATTAAATGTAACTTTGCAGTTCTAAGATAAGTTAATGCGATTACATAGAAATTTATGTTTTGCGGTTATTGATGGCATCCTTGAAGTTTTCAACGATAACAAATATGCCGATAAAGTCATTCAAGCCCTTTTAAAACGCGATAAACGTTGGGGCAGCCGCGATCGTGGTTTTGTGGCAGAAACTACCTACGACATTGTTCGCTGGAAAAGGCTTTACGCGGAAATTGCTGAAGTTAAAGAACCTTTCAGCAGAGATGATGCTTGGCGGCTTTTTACGGTATGGGCGACCCTTAGGGGTATTAAATTGCCTGACTGGAAATATTTTGAAAACACACCAACTAGAAAAATTAAAGGCCGCTTTGATGAAGCCTGTAAAATTCGAAAAATTAAGGAATCGATTCCAGACTGGATAGATGCGTTGGGTATCAAAGAATTGGGGGAAAGCGTTTGGTCCAAAGAACTGGCAAAACAAAACGAACAAGCAGATGTGATATTGAGGGTAAACACACTAAAAACCTCTAAAAAAGAGCTTCAACTCAAACTAAGTGCGGAGCATATTGAAACCATAGAGATCAAAGGGTACCCAAATGCTTTAAAACTATTGGAACGTGCCAACGTCTTTAAAACCGAAGCTTTTAAAATGGGTTGGTTTGAAGTGCAAGATGCCTCCTCTCAATTGGTGGCTGATTTTTTGGAGGTAGCTCCAGGAATGAAAGTGGTGGATGTTTGTGCCGGTGCTGGTGGCAAGACCCTACACCTTTCTGCACTGATGCAAAATAAAGGATCGCTCATTGCTATGGATATTTACGAAAGTAAACTCAAGAAATTAAAAGTGAGGGCCAAACGAAATGGGGCACACAACATTGATTTAAGGTTGATTAACTCCACCAAACCCATAAAAAAACTTAAAGAAAAAGCGGATCGCTTGCTCATTGACGCCCCTTGCTCTGGCTTGGGCGTTTTACGTCGAAATCCAGATTCTAAATGGAAGTTAAAATCTGAATTTTTAGATAAAATAAAAAAAACTCAACAACACATATTACAAGACTATTCTAAGATATTAAAACCTGGAGGGAAAATGGTGTATGCAACTTGTTCTGTGTTGCCGTCTGAAAACCAAGAACAAATAGCTAAATTTATAGCATCTGAAGAAGGGAGACAATTCAAATTAATTAAAGAAAAAAAAATATTTGCACACAAGAGTGGATATGATGGTTTTTATATGGCGCTTCTTGAAAAACCAATTCAATGAAACATTACTACATACTTTTTTTGGTCCTTTGCACCAATCTTGGATTTTCACAAATTCCAAATGGTTATTACAACAATGCAACTGGTAATGGGTACGTTTTAAAAACCCAACTATATAATATTATCAATCAACAAAATGACCAAGGCTACAACTCTATTGATGGGTTTTTTATAAATTATGACTTAGATAATTATTATGAAAATGACAATACCATATTAGACGTCTATTCTGAAAACCCCAATGGCCAAGATCCCTATAATTTTAACCCTTACAATGATGACTGTGGAAACTACTCCGGCGAAGGTGATTGCTATAACAAAGAACACATCATTCCAAAATCCGTTTTTAATGAAAATGCCCCAATGCAAGGGGATGCGCACCACTTGCTCCCTACTGACGGACGGGTCAATGGATTTCGCGGCAACTTCCCAATGGGGCGAGTGGACAACAACAATCTGGCCTCGCAATCTGGCATTTCAAATCCAACACAAAACGGGTCTAAATTAGGAGACAACCTCAACAGTGGCTATTCGATTGGTTATTCTGGAACTGTGTTTGAACCCATAGATGAATTCAAAGGAGACATTGCCCGCATTCATTTTTATTTTGCAACACGCTACCAAAATCAAATTTCAAATTGGAGCAGTTATGCCATGTTTAATGGCAGTAGTGATCAGGTTTTCGCCCCAACTTTTTTAAGTATTTTACTAGAATGGCACAACTTAGACCCTGTATCTCAGAAAGAAATAGATCGCAATGATGCCATATACTATGAGCATCAGGGTAATCGCAACCCTTTTGTGGACCACCCCGAATATGTTAATGCCATTTGGAACGCAGAAGACGATACTGAGGCCCCCACAGTACCAACTAACTTAGTGGCTTCAAACCCAACTGCAACCAGCATTGATTTGAATTGGAATGCCGCAACTGATAATATTGGATTGAGTGGATATAATGTTTACAAAGATGGTAGTCTTTACAGCAATGTAAATACAACCTCGACAACCATCATTGGGTTGAGTCCAGAAACCAATTTTTGCTTTACAGTAGTTGCAATTGACAACAGCAACAACAGCTCAACACCATCCATTGAAGCTTGTGAAACCACAACGAGTGGTAGTACAGGAAGTGCAGATCTCTTTTTTTCAGAATACATGGAAGGTAGTGATCTAAACAAGGCCTTAGAAATTGCTAATTTTTCAGGTGCCACCATTAATTTATCAAATTATGAATTGAAACTCAGTAGAAATGGTAATAGCGAATGGACTGATAGCTATAGTTTTCCAAACAACGCAAGCATTGCAAATACAGGGGTTTATGTCATTATGAATGGTGGTACTGCTGTTTGTACTGACGTGGAAGACGATTTAAATAACAACATTACCAGCTTCAACGGAAATGATCCCATTGGCTTATTTAAGAATGGGGTCCTCATTGATATCCTAGGAACGCTTGGGGATGGTAGTGACTATGCAAAAAATATAACACTGGTTCGAAATGCGGTTGTGGCTGCGGGTTCCTCAATATTCAATATCAATGAATGGACAATTTATGATGATATCAACACCTGTGAAGATTTAGGATCCCACACCCAAACACTTGGTGTATCTCAAATTGCAAATGATGCTATCAAGTTATACCCTAATCCATTGACTAGAAACACACTTTTTATTGATGTTTTAGAAAAAGTAGATCTAGAAATTTATAATCTTACTGGTAAAAAAATATTTAATTACAGCCTGAATCCTGGAACAAATCCACTTCCAATTGGTAGTCTGAATTCAGGAATTTATATTGTTCAATTACACACGATAAAAAAGTCTTGGACGCGTAAAATAATAAAGCAATAAGAGGTTTTAATATTTTAAAATTTGACTGTTTAAAACTTGTGGATAATCCTTAAAAATCACTTCTAAAAAGACGGGTATTTCCTCCTAAAAAAATTAATTTTGTAGAGATTCACAATCTACAATTAAAACGACATGATTCACTTCTTTGGAGACGTTCAACACAGCGTATTTGCCGTTCAATCAACAGAAGAATTTTCAGCAGAAACCATCGCCAAGCTCACATGGCTTTTTGGCCAAAAACCCAAAATAGAACAAACCACCCTCAAATGTTCATTTGTTGGTCCTCGTGCTGCCATGATTACACCATGGAGCACCAATGCTGTAGAAATTACCCAAAACATGGGTATCTCAGGAGTAATTCGTATTGAAGAATTTAAAAGCGTTGGCAAGGATTTTTCCGATTTTGACCCCATGATTTCCGAAAAATTTAAGGAACTCCACCAGAATACGTTTGACATTAACATCACCCCAGAACCAATTTTAGAAATTACCGACATCGCCAGCTACAACGAACAAGAAGGGCTTTCACTAAGCGAAGAGGAAATTGATTACCTGGAAAACGTAAGTCAAAAAATAGGTCGTCCTCTCACCGACTCTGAAGTTTTTGGATTCTCACAGGTAAATTCCGAACACTGTCGGCATAAAATATTCAATGGAACTTTTATAATTGATGGTGAAGAACAACCCACTTCCCTATTCAAATTGATCAAAGAAACTTCAAAGCAAAGTCCTGATAATATCGTTTCGGCCTACAAAGACAATGTGGCTTTCGTCAAAGGGCCCGTCGTAGAACAATTTGCACCCAAAAGAGCGGATATTCCAGATGCGTACACCACAAAAGATTTTGAGTCTGTCATATCGCTAAAAGCTGAAACTCACAACTTCCCAACAACTGTAGAGCCTTTTAATGGGGCTGCAACGGGATCTGGTGGAGAAATTCGAGACCGTCTTGCCGGAGGCAAAGGGTCTCTACCGCTCGCTGGAACAGCCGTTTATATGACCTCTTATTCCCGTTTATTGAATAACCGTCCTTGGGAAAATGGATTTAAAGCGCGGGCGTGGCTCTACCAAACACCCATGGATATTTTAATTAAGGCATCCAATGGTGCCTCCGATTTTGGAAATAAATTTGGGCAACCGCTTATTTGTGGTTCTGTGCTTACCTTTGAACACACTGAAGACGCCGAGCGTTTAGGCTTTGACAAGGTCATCATGCAGGCGGGTGGAATTGGCTATGGGAAAGCCGATCAAGCACTTAAAGACATTCCTAAAAAAGATGATCAAATAGTGATTTTAGGGGGTGATAACTATAGAATTGGTATGGGTGGTGCAGCTGTTTCTTCAGCAGATACAGGCGAATTTTCTTCAGGTATTGAACTCAACGCTGTTCAACGCTCCAATCCAGAAATGCAAAAACGCGCTGCCAACGCGATTCGCGGAATGGTAGAAAGCGAGGAGAATTTTATTGTTTCTATTCACGACCACGGGGCTGGAGGGCACC
>ERZ1048068.481-NODE-481-length-36973-cov-7.332142_pt1 | contig 36973 bp, 44 predicted proteins | sample MGYA00383098_ERZ1048068 | MGnify/ENA primary metagenome ERZ1048068 (study PRJEB29581, sample SAMEA5548368) | metagenome | biome: marine; feature: coastal; material: water | depth 1 m | study: Short-term variability in the microbial, nano- and picoplankton dynamics... | reverse complement strand
GTTGAGGCCCATACTACATACGGTCGTTTGGGAATCAAAGTTTGGATCATGAAAGGTGAAGTATATGGGAAACGCGAATTATCTCCACTTGTTGGCTTGTCCAAAAAAGGGGATCGTGGTGGACGTTCAAACCCAAAAAATAGACGTAGAAAGTAATTTTTTAAAGCATAGAAAATGTTACAACCTAAAAAAACAAAATACCGCAAAGTCCAGAAAGGGCGTATGAAAGGCAACTCGGGAAGAGGACACCGGCTTTCAAGTGGAATGTTTGGTATCAAATCATTAGACTCTAACTTTTTGACATCTCGTCAAATAGAGGCTGCTCGTATTGCTGCAACGCGATATATGAAAAGAGAAGGACAACTTTGGATTAAAATATTTCCAGATAAACCCATCACCAAAAAACCATTGGAAGTTCGAATGGGAAAAGGAAAAGGTGCTGTGGAGTACTGGGCTGCTGTTGTAAAACCAGGCCGCATTCTTTTTGAAGTTGGTGGGGTACCTATTGAAGTTGCCAAAGAAGCTTTACGCTTGGCTGCTCAAAAATTACCGGTGAAAACAAAATTTGTAATTGCCAGAGATTACGAGGCTTAATGAAATGATATTATGAAACAATCAGAAATTAAAGAATTATCGACGGCTGAGTTACAGGAGAAACTTAGTGATACAAAAAAAGCGTACTCAGATTTAAAGATGACACACGCGATATCACCCTTAGAGAACCCAATCCAATTGCGCGTTGTAAGACGCGGTGTTGCGAGATTGGCTACAGAATTAACAAAAAGAGACGACCAATAATTGTATTTGCTTAATAGATGGAAAAGAGAAATTTAAGAAAAGAGCGTATCGGGATCGTTACAAGTAACAAAATGATGAAGTCCATTGTGGTTTCTGAAGTGAAAAAAGTAAAACATCCTATGTACGGAAAGTTCGTACTTAAGACAAAAAAGTACGTAGCACACGACGAACAAAACGACTGCAACGAAGGTGACACTGTAAGGATCATGGAAACAAGACCCTTGAGTAGATCTAAATGTTGGAGATTAGTAGAAATTATTGAAAGAGCGAAGTAATTATGGTACAGCAAGAATCAAGATTAAAGGTAGCTGACAACACTGGGGCAAAGGAGGTATTAACCATCCGTGTTTTAGGTGGAACCAAGCGCAGATACGCCTCACTTGGCGATAAGATTGTGGTTTCCGTCAAAGATGCCACTCCAAACGGGACCATCAAAAAAGGTGCGGTTTCAACAGCTGTTGTTGTGAGAACCGTAAAAGAAGTAAGACGTCCCGACGGCTCTTACATTCGTTTCGATGACAATGCTTGTGTTCTTTTAGATGCTGGTGGAGAAATGCGCGGCACACGTGTATTTGGTCCTGTTGCTAGAGAACTGAGAGATAAAAAATTCATGAAAATTGTATCATTAGCACCAGAAGTGCTTTAAACACAAAACTAACATGGGAAAGCTAAAGATTAAAACAGGAGATACGGTGCGGGTAATTGCTGGCGACCACAAAGGGTCGGAAGGCAAGGTTCTTACGGTCTTCATTGAAAAAAATAAAGCCATTGTTGAGGGGGTCAATATGATTAAAAAACATATGAAACCAAATGCACAAAGTCCTCAAGGTGGTATTGTAGAAAAAGAAGCAGCGATTCAAATCTCTAATCTTTCTCTTTTAAACTCTGAGGGTGAAGCTACACGTGTGGGTTATAGAACGGAAGATGGGAAGAAAGTTCGTTTTGCCAAAAAATCTAACGAAGTAATTTAAGAGTTATGACGTATACACCAAGATTAAAACAAGAATATAAAGACAAGGTAGTGTCCGCGCTTACTGAAGAGTTTGGTTACAAAAATGTAATGCAAGTTCCCAAGCTTAAGAAAATTGTAATCTCCAAGGGAGTCGGTGCTGCTGTTGCCGATAAAAAACTCATTGACCATGCGGTTGAAGAAATTACAACCATTTCAGGGCAAAAAGCTGTTGCGACGATATCCAAAAAAGATGTTGCTTCTTTTAAATTAAGAAAAGGCATGCCAATTGGCGTCAAAGTAACCCTGCGTGGAGAGCGTATGTATGAATTTTTAGACCGATTGGTTACATCGGCATTGCCACGAGTTAGAGATTTTGGAGGCATCAAAGCCAATGGGTTTGATGGTCGTGGAAACTACAACCTTGGAATTACGGAACAAATTATATTTCCAGAAATCAACATCGATAAGGTGAATAAAATTTCAGGAATGGATGTTTCATTTGTAACCACTGCTGAAACAGATAAAGAGGCAAAATCATTATTAACAGAATTAGGAGTTCCATTTAAAAAGAATTAATCATGGCAAAAGAATCAATGAAAGCCCGTGAGGTAAAACGTGCAAAAACAGTCGCTAAATATGCCGAAAAACGCAAAGCTTTAAAAGAAGCGGGTGATTTTGAAGGCCTTCAAAAACTACCCAAAAATGCATCTCCAATTCGTATGCACAACAGATGTAAACTAACGGGGCGTCCAAAAGGTTACATGCGACAATTTGGAATTTCAAGAGTCATGTTTAGAGAAATGGCAAACAAAGGATTGATCCCTGGAGTTAGAAAAGCCAGCTGGTAAAAAACAAGAATTATAAACGGGTTTTAGGTTCTAGCAATAGAAAACCAAGACCAAAAATTAATAACTATGAACACAGATCCAATAGCGGATTATTTAACAAGAATTAGAAACGCAGTGCGTGCCAACCACAGAGTGGTTGAAATCCCTGCTTCTAATCTAAAAAAGGAAATGACTAAAATATTATTCGATCAGGGTTATATTTTAAGCTATAAGTTTGACGATTCTACGAGTCAGGGCATTATCAAGATTGCACTAAAATACACTAAGGACACCAAAGAATCAGTCATCAAGAAAATACAAAGAATCAGTAAACCTGGTTTGCGTAGATATGCAAGTTCTAGTGAACTGCCACGAATCCTTAACGGTCTTGGAATCGCCATTGTTTCTACATCTCACGGAGTGATGACAGCTAAACAAGCCCAACGCGAGAACGTTGGTGGTGAGGTTATATGTTACGTCTATTAAAATTTAAAGAACTAAGAAATGTCAAGAATAGGAAATAATCCAGTTACAATCCCAGAAGGTGTCACAGTAGACATCGACGAGAGTGTAATCACTGTAAAAGGAAAGCTTGGAGAATTGACCCAAGAATATTCTGCAGTTAGCTTTAAAGTTGAAGAAAATACAATAACTGTAGAACGTTCTTCTGAGCATAAAGACCACAGAGCCAAGCACGGACTCTACAGAGCTTTGCTAAGTAACATGATCCAAGGGGTAGCTACAGGTTGGACCAAAGAATTGGAACTTGTTGGGGTTGGTTACAGAGCTACTAATCAGGGAAACAAACTTGATTTGGCTCTAGGATTTTCGCACAATATCATACTAAACATTGCGCCGGAAGTCAAAGTTGAAACCATTAGTGAAAAAGGAAAAAACCCAATTATTAAACTCACTTCTCATGACAAGCAACTAGTAGGCCAAGTCGCTGCCAAAATCCGAGGATTTAGAAAACCTGAGCCTTATAAAGGAAAAGGAATCAAATTTGTCGGAGAACAAATAAGAAGAAAAGCAGGTAAATCAGCATAATTATAAAGCTTATGGCACTTACAAAAACACAAAGAAGACAACGCATCAAAAGTAGAATCAAAAAAACGGTTTCTGGAACTGATGCTCAGCCTCGATTGGCTGTATACAGAAGCAATAAAGAAATTTATGCTCAATTGGTTAATGATGTAACAGGAGTTACCATTGCAGCAGCATCCTCAAGAGATAAGGATTTAAGTTCTAAAAAAGGGACCAAAACTGAAGTCGCTAATTTGGTAGGAAAGTCAGTTGCTGAAAAAGCCATCAAAGCAGGTGTTTCTGGAGTATCATTTGACAGAGGCGGTTATTTATATCACGGAAGAGTAAAATCATTAGCAGAAGGCGCAAGAGAAGCCGGACTTAAATTTTAAGAATATGTATCAAAAATACAAAAGCGCAGAACTCGTAAAACCAAGTGGCTTGGAATTAAAAGACCGATTGGTAGGGGTGCAAAGAGTTACAAAAGTAACAAAAGGAGGGCGTGCCTTCGGATTTTCAGCCATTGTTGTAGTTGGAAATGAGGCAGGTGTTGTAGGCCATGGATTGGGAAAATCTAAGGATGTTGCCAGTGCGATTGCCAAAGCCGTCGAAGATGCTAAGAAAAATTTGGTACGAATTCCTATTCTGAAAGGGACACTGCCGCACGAACAAAAAGGTAAGTATGGCGGTGCACGTGTTAATTTGATTCCTGCTGCTCCTGGTACAGGGGTGATTGCAGGCGGTGCAGTTCGTATTGTATTGGAAGCTGTGGGTGTACATGATGTCCTTTCAAAATCACAAGGCTCTTCAAATCCACACAACGTAGTAAAGGCAACTTTTGATGCATTATTGCAGTTAAGAGATGCAAAGAAAATTGCCCATGAGCGTGGGATTTCGCTTGAAAAAGTATTTAACGGATAATTTTAAGAAGTCATGGCGAAGATAAAAGTAACAAAGCAAAAAAGTGCGATCAATAGAACCAAGAGGCAAAAGCTTACATTAGAAGCCTTGGGTCTCAAGAAAATTGGTCAAACTGTAGAGCATGAAGCCACCCCAAACATAATGGGAATGGTAAAAAAAGTAAAACATTTAGTTTCTGTTGAAGAAGCCTAAAAAATACAATTGAAAAATGAATTTAAGTAATTTAAAACCTGCAAAAGGTTCCGTTCAAAGCCCAGGAAAACGTGTTGGTAGAGGCCAAGGCTCTGGTAAAGGAGGCACTGCTACTCGTGGTCACAAGGGAGCAAAGTCGCGTTCAGGATATTCAAGAAAAATTGGATTTGAAGGGGGTCAAATGCCACTTCAAAGAAGGGTTCCAAAATTTGGTTTCAACAACATCAATCGAAAAGAGCATCAAGGGATCAACCTTGACACCATTCAAATGTTAGTGGACAATAAAAAAATTAAGTCGACCTTAGATTTTAACAACATTGTAGAGTTGCGATTGGCTCGAAAAAATGAATTGGTTAAAATTCTAGGACGTGGTGAATTAAAAACAAAACTAAAGATTTCCGCACACAAATTTACTGCCACTGCGAAAGCAGCGATTGAGGCAGCAGGCGGTGAGGCGATAACGCTTTAAATATTTGAGAATGAAATTTATAGAGACTTTAAAAAACGTTTGGAAAATCACAGAACTCAAGGACAGAATTATGTTGACCTTGGGACTGTTGTTGGTGTATCGTTTTGGAGCTCAAGTTGTATTGCCTGGAATCGATGCGTCTCAGTTGGGGTCATTGGCGTCTAACACAGACTCTGGCTTACTTGGACTTTTAAATGCTTTTACAGGAGGTGCTTTTGCTAAAGCTTCTGTTTTTGCACTTGGGATCATGCCTTATATTTCTGCTTCCATTGTAGTTCAATTGATGGGAATTGCGATTCCCTACCTTCAAAAACTTCAAAAGGAAGGCGCGAGTGGACAAAAGAAAATAACTCAAATCACCCGCTGGTTGACCATTGGTATTTGTTTGGTTCAGGCGCCAGCCTACTTAGCAAGCTTACCAGCCCTAATGGGTGGAACTCAAGCTTTTATGCTTGGTCAAAGTGGAGTATTTTATTTCTCTTCTGTAATAATTCTAGTAACTGGATGTATTTTTGCCATGTGGTTAGGAGAAAAAATCACTGATAAAGGCGTTGGAAATGGAATTTCATTACTAATTATGGTCGGTATTATTGCGACCATGCCATTGTCTTTTGCACAAGAATTTGATTCTGCTGTAAATCAATCTCAAGGCGGGCTTATCAAAATTTTAATAGAAATTGTTATATGGTTTGCTATTATTTTGGCATCTGTATTGTTGGTTATGGCTGTAAGGAGAATCGCAGTACAATACGCAAGACGAACCGCTTCTGGAAGTTATGAGAAAAACATCATGGGATCAAGACAATACATTCCATTGAAACTCAATGCTTCTGGTGTAATGCCGATCATTTTTGCACAAGCCATTATGTTTGTACCTGGACTCATAGGAGGCTTAGATATTTTAAAAGACTCCACTGTTGGTCAATGGTTGGTTGCCAATTTTGCTGGTAACAGCATGTTTGGATTATGGTATAATATTGTCTTTGGATTGCTAATTATTGTATTCACTTACTTTTATACAGCCATTACAGTCCCTACCAATAAAATGGCAGATGATTTAAAGCGTAGCGGTGGTTTTATACCAGGGATTCGTCCAGGGACTGAAACTTCCGAATACCTAGATAAAATTATGTCTCAAATTACCTTACCAGGTTCAGTTTTTTTGGCACTGATTGCGGTTTTCCCAGCAATCATTGTTCAAATTATGGACATTCAAATGGGGTGGGCATTATTTTTTGGTGGCACTTCCTTATTAATTATGGTGGGCGTTGCAATAGACACTATGCAACAAATCAACTCCTACCTGTTAAATAAACATTATGACGGTCTTATGAAGACTGGTAAAAATAGAAAATTAGCATAAACTATGGCAAAACAACCCGCAATAGAACAAGATGGATCTATAATTGAAGCACTCTCAAATGCGATGTTTCGAGTAGAGTTAGAAAATGGTCACATTGTAACGGCCCATATTTCTGGTAAAATGCGCATGCATTATATTAAACTTTTGCCAGGGGATAAAGTAAAATTAGAAATGAGTCCTTACGATTTATCGAAGGCAAGAATAACGTATAGATACTAAAAAGTAACTAAGATGAAAGTAAGAGCATCCATTAAAAAAAGAAGTGCCGATTGCAAGATCGTACGAAGAAAAGGTAGACTTTATGTCATTAATAAAAAGAATCCTAGATTCAAACAAAGACAAGGATAATTATGGCTAGAATTGCAGGGGTAGACATCCCAAAACAAAAAAGAGGCGTCATTTCACTGACTTACATCTATGGAATTGGACGCAGTCGTGCAAAAGAAATTTTAGCGGCGGCAAAGGTGGACGAAAGTACAAAAGTGTCCGATTGGACCGATGAGGAAATCGGAAATATTCGTACTGCAGTTGGCAGTTACACCATTGAAGGAGAGCTTCGTTCAGAAACACAACTAAACATCAAGCGATTGATGGATATAGGCTGTTACAGAGGTATCCGTCACCGTTCTGGGTTGCCACTTCGCGGGCAGCGTACCAAAAACAATTCCAGAACAAGAAAAGGAAAACGAAAAACAGTTGCTAACAAGAAAAAAGTAACTAAATAATAATTGGTCATATGGCAAAGTCAAGTACTAAAAAAAGAAAAGTTATTGTAGACTCAATTGGAGAGGCTCATATTACAGCTTCTTTCAACAATATCATTATTTCTTTAACCAACAAAAAAGGAGATGTGATATCATGGTCTTCAGCTGGAAAAATGGGTTTCAGAGGTTCCAAGAAGAACACCCCTTACGCGGCTCAACTGGCGGCTGAAGATGCGGTTGAAACTGCCAAAGAAGCCGGATTAAGAAAAGTAAAAGTTTATGTGAAAGGCCCCGGTAATGGTAGAGAATCTGCCATCCGAAGCATTCACAATGGAGGTATTGAAGTTACAGAGATTATTGATGTAACTCCAACGCCACACAATGGGTGTAGACCTCCCAAAAGACGAAGAGTTTAATAACAATTAATTAAAAGTATAATAGAGAGATCTAAACCATTGGCAAAGGATAAGATTAAGACCTTAATTCTCAATGACCCTCAAAAAAATATAAAAAATGGCAAGATATACTGGTCCTAAAACAAAAATCGCTAGAAAATTTGGTGAGCCTATATTTGGAGAAGATAAGTCTTTTGAAAAAAGAAACTATCCTCCAGGGCAACACGGTAACAACCGTCGCCGTGGTAAAAAATCTGAATATGCAATCCAACTTATGGAGAAGCAAAAAGCCAAGTATACCTATGGTATTCTTGAGCGTCAATTTAGAAACTTATTTAAGAAAGCAACTGCTGCTGACGGTATCACCGGTGAGGTTTTACTCCAGCTTTGTGAATCACGTTTAGACAACGTTGTTTATAGAATGGGACTTTCTCCATCGCGAAGTGGCGCCAGACAACTGGTTTCACACCGGCACATTACCGTAAATGGTAAATTAACCGACATTCCCTCTTATTCCGTTAAAGCAGGTGATGTTGTAGCTGTACGTGAAAAATCAAAATCTTTAGAAGCCATCAATGCCTCTTTAGCAAATTCATCTGCTATTTATGAGTGGATAACTTTTAATAACGACACAAAGTCTGGAACCTTTGTATCAGTCCCTGCAAGAATTCAGATTCCAGAAAAAATAAATGAGCAATTCATTGTTGAATTATACTCTAAATAACTAACTGAAACACAAACCAATATGGCAATTTTAAATTTTCAGAAGCCCGACAAAGTCATCATGATAGATTCTACCGATTATGACGGTAAATTCGAATTCAGACCCCTAGAACCAGGTTACGGTTTAACCGTTGGTAATGCACTAAGAAGAGTGTTACTATCCTCTTTAGAAGGATTTGCAATTACTTCCGTTAGAATTGAAGGTGTAGAACATGAATTTTCTACCATTACTGGAGTCGTTGAAGATGTTACAGAGATTATTTTAAATTTAAAACAAATTCGATTTAAGCGTCAGATTGAAGAAATTGACAACGAATCTGTTTCGATTTCTATCTCTGGACAAGATAAAATCACTGCTGGGGATTTTCAAAAGTTCATCTCAGGATTTCAAATTCTAAATACGGATCTTGTCATATGTAACTTAGACCCAAAAGTGGACATTTCAATGGAAATTACAATTGAAAAAGGAAGAGGCTATGTTCCTGCTGAGGAAAACAAAAAAGCATCTGCAGCCCTTGGAACTATTTTCACGGATTCGATTTATACGCCAATTAAAAACGTTAAATACAGTGTTGAAAATTTCCGTGTTGAACAAAAAACAGATTACGAAAAGCTCGTTTTTGAAATTATTACAGATGGTTCCATAAACCCGCAAGACGCCTTGACCCAGGCTGCTAAAATCCTCATTCACCACTTTATGTTGTTCTCTGATGAGCGCATCACTTTAGAAGCTGATGAGATTGCACAAACAGAAACCTATGATGAGGAATCTTTGCACATGCGACAGTTATTGAAAACAAAACTCATAGACATGGACCTTTCCGTTCGCGCCTTGAATTGTTTGAAAGCAGCAGAAGTAGATACTTTAGGTGACTTAGTTTCGTTTAATAAAAATGATTTAATGAAGTTTAGAAACTTTGGAAAAAAATCGCTTACCGAACTTGAAGAATTGGTAAACATTAAAGGCCTTAGTTTTGGGATGGACCTCAGTAAATATAAATTAGATAAAGAGTAACACATCATATTTTGCGCCCCATTTTTTTGTGGGTTGAAGCAAGATGATGGTTAATAATAAACACAATGAGACACGGAAAGAAAATCAATCATTTAGGAAGAAAAACTGCGCACCGGAAATCGATGTTGGCAAATATGGCTTGTTCTCTAATTGAGCACAAGCGTATCAACACTACCGTTGCCAAGGCCAAAGCCTTAAAGCAATTCATAGAGCCGCTTGTAACAAAATCCAAACAAGATAGTACACACAACCGTCGTATTGTTTTCAGTCGATTGCGTCAAAAAGAGGCCGTTGCGATGCTTTTTAGAGATGTAGCTGTTAAAGTGGGCGACCGTCCTGGCGGTTATACAAGGATCATTAAATTGGGAAATCGTCTTGGCGATAACGCCGATATGGCCATGATCGAGTTGGTTGATTACAATGAGATTTACAATGCTGATAAGCCTAAAAAGAAGACAACACGAAGAAGTCGACGCGGTGGAAAACCCAAAGCGGTTGCTGTTACTCCAACAGTTTCAGAAGAAGAGGAATAAATGTTAATAATCATTTGAAATAATAAGGATAAACTTTTTTAGTTTATCCTTTTTTTTGTGCAATTTTGTTTAACTCATAACCTTCCAATAATTATGAAATATAAATCAAGAAAAAAAGCCATTCTTCTGCTCGCTGATGGCACCATGTTTTATGGTAAAGCAATTGGAAAAGAAGGCACTGCTTTTGGAGAAGTTTGCTTCAACACGGGAATGACGGGCTATCAAGAAATTTTCACGGACCCCTCTTATTTTGGTCAATTAATGGTCACTGCAAATGTTCATATTGGTAACTATGGCGTCAATGCTTCAGAAGTGGAATCATACAGCATTAAGATTGCAGGCTTAATTTGTAAAAACTTTAGTTATGATTACTCGCGTATCGATTCAAATGGCAGTCTTTTAGATTTTTTTGAGGCCAATGATCTTTTCGCTATTTCTGATGTAGATACAAGAGCTCTGGTCAGTTACATTCGCGAAAATGGCGCTATGAATGCCGTGATATCTACTGAGATCGATAATATAGAGCGGTTAAAACAACAGCTTTCGGAAGTGCCCAACATGGAAGGATTAGAATTGGCTTCTAAAGTTTCAACCAAGGAACCTTACTATTTTGGTGATGAAAATGCAAGCTATAAAATTGCAGCTTTGGACATTGGAATTAAGAAAAATATCTTGAGAAATTTTGCAAAACGTGATGCTTATATAAAAGTATTCCCTTTTGATGCTACTTTTGAAGATTTGAGCGCCTGGAATCCGGATGGCTATTTTCTTTCAAACGGACCTGGAGATCCAGAACCTCTTTCAGAAGCACAAGCGCTTGCCAAAACTGTTATTGAGAAAAATTTACCGCTTTTTGGAATATGTCTAGGGCATCAAGTCATCGCCTTGGCAAACGGAGTTTCTACCTATAAAATGCACAATGGCCATCGCGGCATCAACCATCCTGTTAAGAATTTAAAAACAGGAAAAGGTGAAATCACCTCACAAAATCATGGATTTGCGGTCCAAAGAGAGGAGGCAGAGTCCCATCCCGATCTTGAAATTACCCATTTGCACCTCAACGACAATACCGTCGCAGGTTTGGCCGTAAAAAATAAAAAATGTTTTTCTGTTCAGTACCATCCTGAGGCCAGTCCTGGACCACATGATTCGTCGTATCTATTTGATGAGTTCATCGCGCTTTTGAAATAAAAAACTATTTTAAGTCTATTTTCTAATTAATTATGCCGCGAAAACGTTGTAGTTAATAACGACCATTTCACAATTTAATAATGCGTCATAAGGTTTCATTTTTGTATTTTTACAGCTTTAATCAAACAAAAGATATTTTATGAGCACCATTGCGAAAATTCATGCCAGACAAATTTTAGATTCAAGAGGCAACCCCACCGTTGAAGTAGATGTTACTACCGATAATGGTTTTTTTGGACGGGCTGCGGTCCCATCAGGAGCCTCTACTGGAGAACACGAAGCCGTTGAGCTTCGCGATGGTGGTGCTACTTACATGGGTAAGGGAGTTTCACAAGCGGTTGCAAATGTCAATACTGTTCTTGCCGATGCACTGCAAGGCCTTTCGGTATTTGAACAAGAACTAATTGATAAAACCATGATTGATTTAGACGGTACTCCCAACAAATCAAAACTTGGTGCCAACGCTATTTTAGGCGTGTCTTTAGCTGTAGCCAAAGCCGCCGCTGCTGCCTCCAAAACTTCACTATACCAATATATCGGAGGAGAAAACGCCAAAACATTGCCGGTACCCATGATGAATATTATCAATGGTGGATCGCACAGTGATGCACCCATTGCCTTTCAGGAATTTATGGTCATGCCCGTGAAAGCCAAAAATTTCACCCATGCCATGCAAATGGGTACTGAAATTTTTCACAACCTCAAAAAAGTTTTACACGACCGAAACTTGAGTACCGCTGTTGGTGATGAGGGTGGTTTTGCACCCACGCTCGACGGAACAGAAGATGCACTTGATACCATTGCAATAGCCGTAAAAAATGCTGGATATTCGCTGGGTGATGAGGTAATGATTGCCTTGGATTGTGCTTCTGCAGAATTTTATGTGGATGGCAAATACGACTATTCAAAATTTGAAGGGCCTTCAGGAAAAGTCAGAACCAGTCAAGAGCAAGCAGATTATTTAGCCGAATTAGCTGAAAAATATCCTATTATTTCCATCGAAGATGGTATGGATGAAAACGACTGGGATGGCTGGAAATATTTGACAGAAAAGATTGGAGATAAAGTTCAACTTGTAGGAGATGATTTATTCGTTACCAATGTTGAGCGGCTTTCAAAAGGCATTAAAAACAACATTGCCAATTCAATTTTAGTTAAAGTCAATCAAATAGGGACTTTGACAGAAACAATTGCGGCTGTTAATATGGCCCATCGAGCGGGTTATACTTCGGTAATGTCGCATCGCTCTGGAGAAACAGAAGACAATACCATTGCGGATTTGGCTGTCGCTTTAAGCACTGGACAAATCAAAACAGGTTCAGCTTCTAGAAGTGACCGTATGGCCAAATATAACCAATTGCTGCGCATTGAGGAAGCTTTGAAGGGAGAGGCTTATTATCCTCAAAACAATGCTTTTAAGATAAACTAAACGCCCATAAAAATTCCTTTTTTATAATAGCGTCATGTCAACCCAGTACTATTTTTATTTCACAACGGCAATAAACTGGTTTTCTAATTGAAAAACCCAGGCATTTTACTACATTTGTATTCTTAAATCTACATCAAGTTATTAGATCAAATGTCAGAAAAAGCATCTTTAAAAATCAATGGTGAAACTTTCGACTTTCCTGTTGTCCAAGGAACGGAACAAGAAAAAGCAATCAACATAAGCAGTCTTAGAGCCGCTACCGGCGGTATTATTACAATAGATCCAGGTTTTAAAAATACCGGTTCATGTCAGAGTGGTATTACATTTTTAGACGGAGAAAAAGGTGTTTTAAGATACCGTGGCTACTCAATTGAAGAACTGGCCGAAAAGGCCGATTTTTTAGAGGTAGCCTTTCTACTTATTTTTGGTGAACTTCCAACTTTAGAAGAACTGAATAAGTTTCATGAAGATATCAAAGAAAGCTCTATTGTTGACGACGATATTCGTAAAATTTTAGATGCTTTTCCAAAAGCGGCCCATCCTATGGGCATTCTCTCTTCTTTAACAAGTGCCTTAACCGCTTTTAACCCCTCCAAGGATCAAATTAATAACATTAATTATGAGCGAAGCAAGCAGGCTTTGTACGATAACATTGTGAAGGTTTTGGGTAAAATTCCCGTTTTGGTGACATGGACATACAGAAAAAAACATGGATTGCCATTAGAATACGGAGATAATAATCTAGGCTACGTTGAAAACATCTTAAAAATGATGTTTAAGAAACCAAATAAAGATTATGTTGAAAACCCTGTTGTTGTAAAAGCCTTGAATAAACTTCTTATTTTACATGCAGATCATGAGCAAAATTGCTCAACCTCTACAGTTCGTATTGTTGGTTCTTCACATGCAGGCCTCTTTGCTTCTATATCGTCAGGTATTTCTGCCTTATGGGGTCCCTTACATGGAGGGGCTAATCAAGCCGTTCTAGAAATGTTAGAATCTATCAAAAAAGATGGAGGTGACACTAAAAAATACATGGCTAAAGCTAAAGATAAAACCGACCCTTTTAGATTGATGGGCTTTGGTCACAGAGTGTATAAAAACTTTGATCCTCGCGCCAGAATTATAAAAGTAGCAGCGGATGAAGTTCTTAATGACTTAGGGGTGGATGATCCCATTTTAGAAATTGCCAAAGCGCTTGAAAAAGAAGCCCTCTCCGATCCTTATTTTGTTGACCGTAAATTGTATCCAAATGTCGATTTTTATTCTGGTATTATTTACCGTGCTATGGGAATTCCTGTGGATATGTTCACAGTTATGTTTGCCTTGGGACGTTTACCTGGGTGGATTGGTCATTGGCGTGAAATGCGATTGCGAAAAGAACCCATTGGTCGCCCCCGTCAAGTCTATACAGGAAACAGTTATCGCCCTTTCAAGTCTTGTAAAGACCAGAGATAAACTTATGTTATGATTCAGCTCAATGTTGTCAATGAAACCAGTCGATTAAAAGCGGTCGTTCTCGGAATAGCACAGAGCAGTGGTCCGACACCCACCCCCGCAGCGTGTTACGATCCAAGCAGTTTAATGCATGTCAAAGCCGGCACTTATCCTATAGAGCCACAAATGCTAAAGGAATTGAGTGCATTAGAGACGGTTTTTAAGCGTTACAATGTGACTGTTTTTAGGCCTCACATCATCCCTGATTGTAACCAAATTTTTGCACGAGATGTTGCCTTTGTAATCGAGGATAAAATTATCAAATCCAATATTTTACCCGATCGTGAAAATGAATTTTCTGCTATGTCTCACATTTTAGAACAAATTGACTCGAGAAAAATCATTGAATTGCCCGAAGCATGTCATATCGAGGGTGGTGACGTCATTCTTTTCAATGATTATTTATTTGTAGGTGTTTACACAGGTCCTGATTATTCCGACTTTATTACGGCACGTACAAATCAAAAGGCTATTGATGCTCTTAAATCTTTGTTTCCTCACAAGACCCTAAAAACTTTTGAGCTTAAAAAGTCCAATACTGAACCTCAAGAAAATGCTTTGCATTTGGATTGTTGTTTCCAACCTATAGGACAAGGCAAAGCCTTGATTCATAAAGCAGGGTTTTTAAATCCACTGGATTGTCAATTTTTAGAGGACCTGTTCGGTGAAGAAAATTTATTCCAAGCTTCCAAGACTGAAATGGCCGCCATGAATTGTAATGTTTTTTCAATTTCAGAAGACGTTGTTGTTTCAGAACAAAATTTCACCCGTCTGAACCAATGGCTACGCCTTCAAGGTTTTATTGTTGAAGAAGTTCCCTACGCAGAAATTTCTAAACAAGGCGGGCTATTTCGTTGTTCAACCCTGCCATTAATTCGCACTTGATATGAGTTCTCAAATTACCAATAGCATCTTAATGATTCGCCCCATTCAATTTCGAATGAACGAGCAAACGGCCGTCAACAATTATTATCAGAAAGTCCTAGATAATTTAAGCCCTTCAGCCATTAACAGTAAGGCGGTTCAGGAGTTTGATGCCTTTGTTGATGAATTAAGAGCAGTCGGAGTTCAAGTCATTGTCATAAACGACACCCAAGAATTTGATACCCCAGATTCTATCTTCCCGAACAATTGGATTTCATTTCATAATAATGGATCCATTGTGCTGTATCCAATGTTTGCTGAAAATAGACGTTTGGAACGCAAAGAATCTATATTGGAAGGTGTGGAAAAACAAGGATTTATAATCAATTCTGTTCAAGATTATACAAATGCTGAAGCGGCTTCAATATTCTTGGAAGGGACTGGTAGTATCATTTTAGACCGCACAAACGGAAAAGCGTATTGCGCCCTTTCACCTCGTGCAGATGAGGGATTGTTTATTGAGTTTTGCGAGGATTTTGATTATTTTCCAGTCATTTTTTCAGCGTATCAAACGGTGGCTGAAACGCGCAAGAAAATATACCATACCAATGTCATGATGTGTGTTGGAGACCACTTTGCGGTAGTTTGCCTGGCTTCAATTGACGATAATAAGGAACGTAAAAATGTTTTGATGCATTTAAAGCAAGACGGTAAACAAATCATTGATATTTCAGAAAGTCAAGTTCATCAATTTGCGGGCAATATGCTCCAACTCAAAGGCAGCAATGAGATTTCTTATCTAGTCATGAGTCAATCTGCTTTTGATTGTCTAGAGCCAGCTCAAATCAAAACCCTTGAAAAATACGGCACCATCATTTCAAGTCCTTTACCCACCATAGAAGCTTGTGGTGGGGGCAGTGCACGTTGTATGATGGCCGAGATATTTTTGCCTAAATCAACTTAAATTTAGCTTTAAAAAAATGTATCTTTGAAATTGAAATAATACGCCTAATGCACCTTCAATCTCGTTTATCCAATCACATACAAACTGCATTTGATGTGTTGTTTTCTTCATCTATTGGGTCGGTTGAATTTCAATCTACCCGAAAAGATTTTCAAGGCGACATCACTGTTGTTACATTTCCGATGTTGAGACAAGTGAAAATGAATCCTGCAGTATTGGGGGAGAAATTGGGGCAGTATTTGGTTGAAAATTCAGATGAAGTTGTGGGCTTTAATGTGGTTAAAGGCTTCTTGAATCTTGTGCTTTCCGATGCCTATTATATGGAAATTTTCCAGGCTTTGAATTCCGATATGAATTATGGTTTTTCTAATCCTGCTTCGAAAGCCGCCGTGATGGTTGAATACTCATCTCCCAATACCAACAAGCCCCTTCACCTAGGACATATACGCAACAATCTTCTGGGCTACAGTGTAGCTCAGATTTTAAAGGCTGCAGGGCATAAGGTTTATAAAACTCAAATCATCAATGACCGCGGCATTCACATTTGTAAAAGCATGCTGGCTTGGCAGCGCTATGGCGAAGGTCAAACTCCGCAAAGCTCAGCCCTGAAAGGCGATAAATTTGTGGGAAATTTTTATGTAAAATTCGATCAAGTTTATAAAACCGAAATAGCTGAATTAGAAAAGCAAGGCTTCACTAAAGAAGAAGCCAAAAACAAAGCTCCAATTCTTTTAGAAGCCCAAGACATGCTTTTAAAATGGGAAGCCGGCGATGCAGACACTGTTGCTTTGTGGAAAAAAATGAACCAATGGGTTTATGCTGGCTTTGAAGTCACTTATAAAAACCTAGGGGTTGATTTTGATAGTTATTATTATGAAAGTCAGACCTATTTATTAGGCAAATCTTTTATCGATGAAGGATTGAAATCGAAGGTCTTTTACAGAAAACCTGATGGTTCCGTTTGGTGTGATTTGTCTCAAGACGGTTTGGATGAAAAAATTGTTTTACGTGCCGATGGTACCGCCGTCTATATGACTCAAGATATTGGCACTGCAATTCAGAGGCTTAAAGATTTCCCTGACGTTTCCGCCATGGTTTATACAGTTGGAAATGAGCAAGACTATCATTTCAAAGTATTGTTTTTAATTCTTAAGAAATTAGGTTTTGAATGGGCCAAAAACCTTTTTCATTTGAGTTATGGCATGGTAGATTTACCTAGCGGTAAAATGAAAAGTCGTGAAGGAACAGTTGTGGATGCAGACGACCTGATATCTCAAATGACGCTTACCGCCAAAAGTATTTCAAAAGAATTAGGGAAACTAGAGGGCTATTCAAATGAGGAAAAGCATCAGACCTACACCACCATTGGTCTCGGTGCGCTTAAATATTTTATTTTGAAGGTAGATCCAAAAAAAACAATTTTATTTGACCCTGAAGCCTCTGTAGATTTTCAGGGTAATACAGGGCCTTTTATTCAGTATACCTATGCACGAATTCAAGCCATTCTACGTAAATCCGATGTAGATTTAGGGTCACCATTAGCTGTGGTTTCATTAAACGAAAAGGAAAAAAATGTACTGAAACAACTGGAAGTCTTTCCCGCAACCATAACGCATGCTGCCGCCAATTATAGTCCCGCTATTGTGGCTAATTACACCTATGATTTGGTAAAAGAGTTCAATTCTTTCTATCAAAATATTTCCATTTTTGGCGCCGAAACTGCCGCTGAAAAACAGTTTAGAGTTCAGCTTTGTAGTGTGGTAGGGGATACCATTAAAAAAGCCTTTGGTTTACTTGGAATTAAGGTTCCAGAGCGCATGTAACACTTTTTTGTATGGATCAGAATATTGCAACATATATACCAGAGGCAGCCCAGGGCCAGATTCATACACTTTTAAATGATAAAGATTTACAGATCACTGTAAAAAAAGCTCGAAAAACCCGTCACGGTGACTACCGAAAACTTAAAAATGGGGGACATCAAATCACAATCAATGCCAATTTAAACCCTTGCCGCTTTCTTATCACTTTACTTCATGAAATTGCACATTACCATACCTATCAATTTTATGGAAGTGGCATTAAACCTCACGGATTGGAGTGGAAACAAATGTTTCAAAAAATAATGTTACCTTTTTTAAGACCCGATATATTTCCAAGTACGATTTTACCGCTTTTAGCCAAATATATTAAGAATCCAAAAGCGACCACGGATTCAGACGTGCAATTGTCATTGGCTTTGAAAGCGCTTGATCCCCCCAACAATAAAATTTATATTTTTGAGGTGAAGCTTGGATCAACGTTTATAGCCTCTAACGGTAAAATATATAAAAAAGGAACAAAAAGGCGCACCTGTTACGAATGTACTGCGATAGATTCAGGACGTTTGTATGCATTTAATCCCAATGCTGAAGTTGAATTGATGGATGCATAAAACAAAATTTTGCTTATATTTCCAAAATAGTATATGCATCGAAATCTGAAAAGCTTTAGGGAAATGATGTCTTAAAACAGCTAAAAATGAACGGTAATTTTAATCAACAACCTCAAGAAGAATCTCTAGAAAACTCCAAATCAGCTTTAAAACAGGACGCCAAAGGTCTTTTTTCGTCACTAAAGTTGTTTCTTATTGAGCTCTTAGATTTTCGTCATGATACAGATCGTGAAGCCACTATTTCTGCGATAAAGGCGGATATTTCAATTAAAGGGGCTACCGCATGGATTTTAATTTGTTCTATTTTTGTATGTTCAGTTGGTCTCAATGCCAACTCCACAGCGGTTGTGATTGGCGCGATGCTAATTTCTCCTCTTATGGGTCCCATTTTGGGTGTTGGTCTTTCTATAGCTACAAATGATATTGACACCCTAAAAAAATCAATGATTAATTTGGGTACAATGTTAGTACTGAGTTTATTCACGGCTTTTTTATTTTTTAGATTTTTTCCATTACACACTGAAACTTCTGAACTTTTGGGTAGAGTAAAGCCTGACATTAGAGATGTGTTGATCGCTTTTTTTGGTGGTTCAGCTCTTATTATTGCACGCACTAAAAAGGGAACCATTGCAACTGTGATTTTTGGGGTTGCCATTGCCACAGCGTTAATGCCACCACTTTGTACAGCTGGATACGGGCTTTCTCAAGGCAATTGGGAATATTTTAGTGGTGCGATGCTATTATTTATAATCAATACCATATTTATTGCCTTAGCAACGTTTATTTTATTGAAATTTTTACGTTTTCCTATGGTTACTTATGCTAATTCCAAAAGGCGTAGAAATATTGCTAGAATTGCCGCAGCAGTTGCATTTACCTTAATGCTCTATGCGGGCTGGACTTTTTACGATGTCTTAAAAGAATCTCAATATAATTCTGATTATGAAAATTTTAAGAAGAATGAAATTCAGAACAACTCTAGTTTGTGGTTGCAACGCGACAACATTGATCCGGACTCAAAAACAATTACGCTTACTTTTAATGGAGATATAAGTGACGCGACAAAGTCAGATCTGATAAATGAATTAACCAACTATCAATATATAAAATACTTTGCGCTATCAATTAACGGTAATAGCAACCGCAGCACAGATAAAATTTTAGAGCTCTACGATATTGCACTAGATAAAATCGAGGCTTTAAATTATACAATTGATAGTCTAAATCTAGTACTTGAGGCTACACAAAACTCTAAGTTTAACACAAATTTTCTAAATGTTGCCAAGGATGTGAAAATTCAATTTCCTGAATTAAAATCTTTTGGTTATTCTAAGTTTCTACAATCTTCCGATTTTAGAGCTACGGACACCATTTATGTTGCCAGGGTTAAATGGGATCCCACAATGTTAGACAGTCTAAGAACTCAAAAAACTAAGGCATTAAAAGCTTGGCTTATTGACGATAGTGGGCTTCAAAATATTGAGATTGTAACGGATTAAGCCCTACCCTTTGAGGTACATTTCGCGCACTTTTTTAAATAGATTAGAGGAATAAACAAAGCTTGAAACGGCTTCATTGTTTGTTTTAAAAATGGTCTCTTTGCTGCCTTCCCAGGCTTTTTCACCATCCTTGAGAAAAATAATTTTTTCCCCAATTTCCATCACAGAATTCATGTCGTGGGAATTGATGACCGTTACAATCCCGTATTCCTTTGTAATTTCATGAATCAAATTGTCTATAACGATGGCTGTCTTTGGATCCAATCCCGAATTTGGCTCATCACAAAAAAGATATTTTGGATTATTGACAATCGCCCTTGCAATTGCGACTCTTTTTTGCATTCCCCCGGATGCTTCACTAGGCATTTTAGAATGAACATCCAATAAGTTGACCCGTTTCAGTACTATATCGGCGCGATCCTTCATTTCACTTTCGCTTTGATTGGTAAACATACGCAAAGGAAACATAACATTTTCTAAAATGGTCATTGAGTCAAACAAGGCACTTCCTTGAAACACCATTCCAATCTTGGAGCGAAGGATTCTTTTTTTAGCATCTGTAAGGCCATCAAACTTTTCTTGATCGTAGGAGATACTTCCTTGGGTGTACTCAATAAGGCCTAACAAACACTTTAGAAAAACTGTTTTTCCAGAGCCACTCTGACCAATGATAAGGTTTGTTTTTCCCTGTTCAAAGCTAGTAGAAATACCTTTCAATACTTCTACGCCTCCAAAAGCCTTGTGTAAGTTATCAACTTCAATCATTAACTTAGCAACATTTGGGTTAATATATAATTGATTAAAATGATCACTACGCTTGTCCAAACAAAGGCGATGGTGCTAGCTTTACCAACTTCTAAAGCGCCCCCTTTCATATAGTAGCCGTGAAAAGAGGGAATGGTTGCTAGTATAAATGCAAAGACAAATGTTTTAATAAAGGCATAGGTCATATGGAAGGGAATAAAATCCAATTGAATACCAGTAATGTAATCTTCCAGTGTTGAAAAACCTCCGTATACGCATGCGGCCATACCGCCGATAATTCCTAAAAACATTGCAATAGAGATGACGAAAGGATAAAGTAGCATGGCAATTGTTTTAGGAAACACTAAATAATTGATGGAATTTACGCCCATCACTTCCAGCGCATCAATTTGTTCCGTCACGCGCATGGTCCCAATGCTAGAGGTTATAAAAGAGCCGACTTTACCTGCCATAATAACTGAAATGAAAGTGGGTGCAAATTCTAAGATTACGGATTGTCTTGTGGCGAATCCTACTAAGTATTTTGGAATTAGCGGGCTGTTTATATTTAAGGCAGTTTGTATGGTTACAACACCACCCACAAAAAATGAAATAAACGCAACAATTCCAAGAGATCCTATAACCAAGTCTTCAACTTCCTTTAGGATTAAATGTTTCATAACGGTCCACTTTGTGGGTTTGCGAAACATCTCCGTAATCATTAAAAAATAAGCGCCAATATTTTGAAGGTAAACCATGAATTCTAATCTTATTGCTAAAGTAAAAATAATCTTCTCAGAAAAGATTATAATTTTTTCAAATTGAAAATTTAATTCTGCAAGGATGCATTAATTTCATCAATGCAGTTCAGTAAGTCTTCTTTTCCTGCGTAATTTGATGAGGAGGTCACAAAATGGGGAGGTATTTCCTCCCAAGTTTGCGCCATGACTTGTTTGTAAGCTTCGATATTTCTTTCAATCGCTTTGGGTTTTAATTTGTCAGACTTTGTAAAAATAATTTTGAAAGCGATTTTGTTTTTACCTAACCACTCCATGAAATTGAGGTCGATTGGTAGCGGTTCATGCCGAATATCAATCAAAACAAAAGCACAAACCAGTTGTTCCCTTTGTTTGAAATAGGCGGTTATAAATTTTTGAAAGGTGTTTTTTGTAGATTTTGAAACGCGCGCATAACCATAGCCAGGTAAATCAACCAAATACCATTGGTTGTTTATGATAAAATGATTGATGAGCTGGGTTTTACCTGGGCGACCAGAAGTTTTTGCTAATTTTTTTTGGTTGGTAATCATATTAATTAGAGATGACTTGCCAATATTACTCCTGCCGATAAATGCATATTCAGGAAGTTGGTTTTTCGGGCATTTAGAAACCTCTTGATTACTAACGACAAATGTTGCGGATGTGATGCGCATTTTGAATAACTTATTTATAGACCTCTTTTTTGAAGCCATTCCGCAAGAATTTCATTAAAGCGGTCTGGATGCTCCATCATGGCGGCGTGACCACATTTGTCAATCCAGTACAAATCAGAATTTGGTAAAAGACTGTGGAACTCTTCTGCAACATTTGGGGGTGTTACAATGTCATTTTTACCCCAAATAATGCAAGCAGGGGTGTTAATTTTTGGAAGATCTTTAGCCATATTATGACGAATAGCACTTTTTGCAATGGCAAGCGTTTTGACCAGCTTGTTACGGTCGTTAACGGTCGCGTAAACATCATCGACGATTTCTTTAGTTGCGATCGCAGGATCGTAAAAAACTTCCTCAGCTTTGGCCTTCATAACGTTGTAGTCGCTGCGTTTTGTATAGCCGCTACCCATGGCACTTTCATAAAGGCCAGAGCTTCCCGCTAGAACAATTCCTGCGACTCTCTCCTGATTGTTTTTTGTGTAATACAAACCGATGTGTCCCCCTAAAGAATTTCCGACAAGAATGACATCCTTGTAGTCTTTGTGATTAATAAACTCTTTGAGGTATTTGGCAAAGCTTTTGACATTCGTATTTATAAGACTTTGGGTGTAAACAGGGAGTTCTGGTAAAACCAATTTATAGCCACTTTGACTAAACTTCCTAATTACACCATCAAAATTACTGAGCCCCCCCATAAGCCCGTGTAAAATAATGATAACGCGTCCTTCTCCAATTTCGGCACATTTAAATTTTCCGTCCGACTTTAATTCGTAATTCATACAATGCTTTTGCTAATTGGTCCACCAGCAAAGCTAATCAATTTTATTTAATAAATATTTAAAATAATACAATTCAAAACACTAATCGTTTGTGCTTTATTTCCTTACAACACTCTCACTTTTTTAACTAAAACAGTCAAATTAACGATTAAATGTTAATTTGTTGACATGTATACTAATAATTGATAATCAACAAGTTAGTACATTAAAACTACGTTATTCATCGATTTATTTTGCGTTTGGTAGAAATTTATTAACAAAGTGGTAAAAAGTGGTAAAAAGTGGTAATTATTTTCTAAATTTGAAATAATCAAATCATATTATTTGTAAAACCACATGCATACTCTGATTGGAACATATGAATGTAAGGCCGACGCCAAAGGGCGTTTGATGCTTCCTGTGGCTCTTAAAAAGCAGCTGATTTCTTCGTTGGATAAAGGTTTTGTGTTGAAGCGTGCGGTATTTCAGCCTTGTCTTGAGCTCTATCCTTTACAAGAATGGGAAGCCTTGATGCAAAAGGTTAATAAGTTGAATCGCTTTAAGAAGAAAAACAACGACTTTATTCGAAGATTTACAGCCGGTGTAAAACCTATTGAATTGGATGCTTCTGGTCGTTTATTGATCCCCAAAGACCTGACTAGTTTCGCCGGAATAAAAAAAGAAATTGTGGTATCCTCTGCCGTCAATATCATCGAAATATGGGACAAAGCCCAATATGAGAAAGCTATTGACGACGCCGCTAGTGATTTTGCATCTCTGGCTGAAGATGTCATGGGTCAAGATGATGCCGATGGATTATCATAGTCCAGTTTTGCTCAATGAAGCTCTCGGTGGCTTGGATATAAAAAATGATGGGGTATATGTAGATGTGACTTTTGGTGGTGGTGGTCACAGTAAAGAAATTTTAAACCGCATTGGTCCCAAAGGAAGATTGATCGCATTTGATCAAGATAAAGACGCTCTTTTAAATACTGTTGATGACTCTAGGTTTTTATTAATTAATGAGAATTTTAAACATCTAAAACGATTTTTGAAATTTCATGGACTGACTTCAGTCGATGGAATTTTAGCTGATTTCGGGGTTTCTTCATATCAGTTTGATGCGCCACAACGGGGTTTTTCCATTCGCTTTGATGCGCCTTTAGATATGCGAATGAATCAAGATAATTCTATATCAGCCCAAACGATAATTAACAATTACGAACAAGAAGATTTGAAACGATTGTTTAAAGATTACGGAGAATTGCGATCCGCTCCAGCATTGGCAAGAACAATAGTAGCGGCAAGACGTGAGGCTCCAATAGAAACAACATTTCAATTAAAATCTCTTTTGAGTCGTCATTTGCCACAAGGCAAACAAAATAAAATATTGGCTCAAATATACCAAGCCATTCGCATTGAGGTCAACAACGAATTAGAGGTCTTGAAATCTTTTCTGATGGATGCTAGAGCTGTTTTACAGCCCGGCGGGAGATTGAGTGTGATTTCATACCACTCACTAGAAGACCGATTGGTAAAACGATTTATTAGAAACGGTTTATTCGAAGGTGAACCCGCAAGAGATGTTTTTGGAAATTTTGAGGTTCCATTTAAAAAAATAGGAAAATTAATAGTTCCGTCAGAACAAGAAATCAAAATGAATAATAGAGCGCGAAGTGCAAAGTTAAGAATCGCCCAAAAGCTATAATGATTAGATGAAAAAAACAATATATAGCATTTTAAAAGGAACCTACCTTGTTAACGCTGGTGCTTATAAAAAATGGCGTCTGATTCTGTTTTTTTCATCATTAGCACTAATAATGATCGCAAGTTCTCACAGCGCTGACGGTAAAGTACATCACATAGCAAAACTTCAAGAGGATGTCAAAGCGCTGCGTTCTAAATATGTTGAAAAAAGAGCCCAGCTTATGGGGTTAAAAATGGAGTCGAACCTTAGAAATATAATGAAAGATAAAGACTTATTCCCATCTCAAAAACCCCCAACAAAAATTGTAATTGCTTCAAACATAGATAAACCATAATGTCAGAAAAAGAAACCAACATACTCAACAAGCTATACTTCATTTCTGGATGTATGTTCGTTTTTGCGTTGATGGTTGTTTTTAAATTGACTAAAATACAATTTGTTGAAGGAGAATCTTACAGAGCATTGGCGGAAAAGAGGACCCTAAAAGACGTTCTCATCCCCGCAAACCGGGGTAATGTTTACTCATTAAATGGGAATTTATTGGCAACCTCGGTTCCAAAATATGACATTCGCATCGATTTGTTAGCCTCTTCAAGTCGAGATTTCGAAAGCTATATTGGTGGGCTCTGCGATTCTATATCCAACTTTTACAATAATTCCTCCCAAGACTTACAGCAACGCATTAGAAAAGCACGTGCCAATAAAAACCGTTATTTTTTATTGGCCAGAAACTTAGGTTATTCAGATTATTTGAATTTCAGATCTTTTCCACTACTCAACTTAGGCGCCTATAAAGGGGGGTTGATTGTCGACCAAAAAACAAAACGTGACTATCCTTTTGGTGCCATAGCACAGCGCTCCATTGGATATGAAAGGACGGATAACGATGGTTTTATCACTCGTGTGGGTATTGACGGCGCTTTTGGTAAAGATTATCTGCGTGGTATTGATGGAAAGCGTCTAAAGCAGAGCATTGGCAAAGGACAATGGAAGCCAATTGATGACTTCAATCAAATTGAGCCTCAAGACGGATACGATGTTTATACGACCCTGGATGTCAACATTCAAGACATCGCCCACCATGCGCTTTTAGAGCAATTGGAAATTTACAAAGCGGATCACGGTACTGTCGTGGTCATGGAGACAGAAACTGGTGAAATTAGGGCCATTTCTAATCTTGGAAAAAATGCGAGTGGTAAGTATTACGAAAGGTTAAATTATGCTATTGGCGAATCTCACGAGCCTGGCTCTACTTTTAAATTAATGGCCCTAGCTGTGGCTTTAGAAGATCAAAAGATTGATACTACAACCCTTGTTGATACCAAAAATGGAATCCTGTCTTTTTATGGCAAAAAGGTGCGAGATTCAAAAAAGGGTGGCTATGGTGAAATTTCTGTTGGGGAGGCTTTTGAGGTTTCTTCTAATACTGGTATTGTGAGTGCAATTCATGAAGCATATAAGATAGATCCTTCCAGTTTTGTCGATGGCCTTTACAGAATGAATCTTCACGATTCTTTGGGTTTAACGATTGTTGGTGAAGGCAAATCCATTATTCCAGATCCACGCATCAAAAATAACCGTTGGAGCGGTATCGCGCTACAGTGGATGGCTTATGGCTATGGTGTTTCTTTAACACCTCTGCAAACCCTAACGTTTTACAACGCCATAGCCAATGGCGGTACCATGGTAAAACCCCGCTTTATAAAAGAAGTAAGGGCAATTGACCAAACGGTCAAAGTTTTTGGAACGGAGGTTATTAATCCTCAAATATGCAAACCTGAAACTGTCAAAAAGTTACAGGCCTTGTTAAAGAATGTTGTTGAGAAACCCCATGGAACAGGCCATCGTTTGTACTCAGAAAATTTCTCAATAGCTGGTAAAACAGGGACCTGCCAAAAGAATTACACCAATAAAGAGCAATTGAATTATATCTCAACTTTTTCAGGCTATTTTCCGGCGGATTCCCCAAAATATTCTTGCATTGTAGTAATTCATGAACCAGATAAAAGTGTGGGGTATTATGGTGCCGACGTTTCAGGACCAGTCTTTAAAAAAATTGCACAAAAAATTTACACTGATGCGCCAACGGTTGCATCTATTGAAAAGCTCAATTTAAAATCCAAAAGTGTCGAACGTGAGCATCAAGATTATTATGAGATTTCCCAGAACTATAAAAGTATCATGCCTAATCTCAAAGGAATGCCAGCTATGGATGCCATTGCCATTTTAGAAAACATGGGCCTTAATGTGACCATTATTGGCCGCGGAATTGTTCGTAAACAATCTGTAAAAAGGGGTCAAAAAGTAACGCCACAAACCAATATTACATTAGAACTATCGTGAAACTACTAAGAGACATATTGTATAAGGTTGCCATTAGGTCGGTATTAGGATTAACCGATCGTGACATTTCAAATATTGCGTACGACTCACGTAAAGTTCAAGAGAACAATCTCTTTGTAGCTATCAAGGGAACGGTTAACGATGGCCACCAGTATATTGAAAAGGCGATTGAAAAAGGTGCTGTTGCTGTAGTTCATGAGGACGCTCTTGAAACGAATCACAAAGGGGTCGTGTATATACAAGTTGATAATTCTGCGAAGGCATTGGCTTTGATGGCTTCGAATTATTTTGACCATCCCTCTCACACCCTAAATTTAATTGGGATTACAGGTACCAACGGAAAGACAACTGTAGCTTCACTTTTGTATGATTTATTTAAGGTAGCAGGGTATAAGGTCGGGTTGATTTCAACCGTCAAAATATCAGTTCATGATCAGGCTTATCCTGCAACACATACAACCCCTGATTCCATCGTGATTAATCATTATTTAAAGTTAATGAATGATGTTGGTGTTGAATTTTGCTTTATGGAAGTAAGCTCTCACGGTATTGATCAATTTCGTACGGAGGGGCTGTTATTCAAGGGCGGAATTTTCACTAATCTATCACATGATCACTTAGATTATCATAAAACTTTTGCGGCTTATAGAGATGTTAAGAAATCATTTTTTGACCAGCTTCCGAAAACAGCATTCGCATTGATCAATCAGGATGACAAAAACGGTCAAATAATGGTTCAAAATTCCAATGCAAAACTATATACTTATTCTTTAAAAAATTACTCTGATTATAGAGTTGATATACTTGAAAATCAATTTAAGGGGTTGTTATTAAAAATCAATGGTTCCGATATTTGGACGCGGTTAATTGGGGCCTTCAATGCTTATAATTTGGCTGCCATTTTTGGTTGTGCCGATATTTTAGGGATGGAATCTAATGAGGTGTTAAGATTAATGAGCAATTTAGAAAGTGTCAGTGGTCGCTTTGAGTTTTTTGTTACTGACTCCAATATTACAGTCATTATTGACTACGCACACACACCTGATGCTTTGAAGAATATTTTATTAACCATCAATGAAATTAGAACCAAAAACGAGACACTTATCACCGTTTTCGGATGTGGTGGCGATCGTGATAAGACCAAGCGCTCAAAGATGGGATACATAGCTTCTGCACTAAGTGATAAAGTTATTTTTACAAGCGACAACCCACGATCAGAAGATCCTGAAACCATTATTTCTGAGATTGAGCAAGGGGTTGAGGCTCAAAATTACAATAAGATTAATTCCATTACCAATCGAGATCAAGCGCTTAAAACCGCTTGTCAACTGGCGACTTCCAAAGACATCATATTGGTAGCAGGTAAAGGCCATGAAACTTATCAAGAAATACATGGTGAAAGAACTCACTTTAGTGATTTTGAAGTCACACAAAACTATTTAAAACAATTGCAAAAATAAGATGCTGTACTATCTATTCCAATATTTAGAAAATGAATACCAAATGCCAGGAGCGACTCTATTTGGATTTTTGACATTTAGAGCTGCTTTTGCAGTTATTTTATCATTATCTATCTCCACCCTTTTTGGTAAGCGCATTATTAATTTTCTTCAAAGAAAACAAGTTGGTGAAACCATTCGAGATTTGGGTCTTGAAGGCCAAAAGGAAAAAGCGGGAACGCCAACTATGGGGGGCTTGATCATAATTTTAGCTACGGTTATGCCGGTTCTTTTGGTAGCAAAATTGGATAATATTTATATCATTTTGTTATTGGTTACCACATTATGGATGGGGGCCATTGGCTTCATAGATGACTATATTAAAAAATTCAAAAATGACAAGGAAGGACTTAAAGGTAAATTCAAAATCATTGGACAAATTGGATTGGGTATTATCGTTGGGCTGACGTTGTTTTTTCATTCAGAAGTGACCATTAAAGAGAAAATACCCTCTGATATGATTGCATCAGTGTCACAAGCAACCAGTCAGGCAATTCAGTTTAATCGAGAAAGTAAATCCACAAAAACAACCATTCCTTTTGTAAAGGATAATGAGTTTGATTATGCAGACCTAATCACTTGGATACACCCAAGTCTTGAATCATATGCCTGGATTGTATTTGTATTGATTGCCATTTTTATCATCGCCGCGGTCTCCAATGGTGCCAATCTAACAGATGGTATAGATGGATTGGCAGCTGGCACTTCGGCCATTATTGCACTTACGCTTGGTATTTTTGCATGGGTTTCAGGTAACATAATTTTTTCAGATTATTTGAACATTATGTACATCCCAAGGGTGGAGGAAATTACAATTTTTCTTGCTGCTTTTGTAGGCGCTCTGATTGGCTTTTTGTGGTACAACACTTATCCAGCCCAAGTCTTTATGGGCGATACAGGGAGTTTAACCATAGGAGGTATTATAGCCGTAATTGCCATTGCTGTACGCAAAGAGTGGTTGATTCCTTTGTTGTGTGGAATCTTCTTAATGGAAAACTTATCTGTTGTATTGCAAGTAAGCTACTTTAAATATACCAAGAAAAAATACGGAGCAGGACGTCGAATTTTTAAGATGTCTCCACTTCATCATCATTATCAAAAGTTAGGATATCACGAAAGTAAAATCGTTACGCGATTTTGGATTGTTGGAATTCTATTGGCCATCCTCACCATCGTAACACTCAAAATTAGATAAATGAAGCGATTGGTAATTCTTGGGGGTGGTGAAAGTGGTGTTGGAGCTGCACAACTTGGTAAAGCAAAAGGATTCCAGGTGTTTGTTTCTGATTTTGGAAGCATCCAAAAAGAGTACAAGGACGTTCTTGAACATTATGAAATTGAATGGGAAGAGGGGCAGCATACGGCATCAAAAATACTAGAGGCAGATGTTGTGATGAAAAGCCCCGGAATTCCAGAGTCAGTACCCGTTGTTAAACAATTATTATCAAAGGGTATTTCAGTTGTATCTGAAATTGAATTTGCTGCGGAATTTACAGACTCCAAAATAATTGGCGTGACTGGGAGCAATGGAAAAACGACAACAACAATGATGGTTCATCACATTTTAAAATATGCTGGAATAGAGGCAGTGATGGCTGGAAATATTGGCGATAGTTTTGCAAAAGAAATCAATAAGAATCCAGATTATTTTGTATTGGAATTGAGTAGTTTTCAGTTAGATGGTATTAAGAATTTTAGACCGAATATCGCCATCATTACCAACATAACACCAGATCATTTAGACCGATATGATAATAATTTTGAAAACTATATAGCTTCAAAATTTAGAATTGTGATGAATCAATCGCTGTCCGATTATTTAATCTATGACGCCGATGATCCCGTCATTGAAGCTTATATGAAGTCTCATAAAATTCAATCCATTTTAATGCCTTTTTCTCTAAAGAATTCCTTAGAACAAGGGGCCTTTTATAAAGACAAAAAAATAACAATAATCAATAATAAAAACACAATCCATATGCCAACATCAAATTTAGCTTTGGAAGGAAAGCACAATATAAAAAATGCCATGGCAGCTGCAACTGCGGCACATTTACTTAAAATTCGCAAAGAGACCATTCGTGAGAGTTTGGAGTGTTTTCATGGTGCGGAACACCGCTTGGAAAATGTACTTAAAATTAATAATGTGCATTACATCAACGATTCCAAAGCCACTAATGTCAACGCTACTTATTTTGCCCTTGAGAGTATGAATGTACCTACGGTTTGGATTGTAGGCGGCGTTGATAAGGGCAATGATTACAGCGTTTTGTATCCCTTTGTTAATGAAAAGGTAAAAGCTATTATTTGTTTGGGAACACACAATGATACACTTTTTGAGAATTTTGAATCTATGGTTGATATCATCATTGAAACACAGTTCATGTCAGAAGCCGTAAAAATTGCTTATAAAGTTGCATCTGCAGGAGACAATGTACTGTTGTCCCCGGCCTGCGCAAGTTTTGATTTATTTAAAAATTATGAAGACAGAGGACAGCAATTTAAAGCTGCCGTGAGACAATTATAAATGAAAGTAAACAACAACAAAATAAAAGGAGATCGCATGATTTGGGCCATTGTGGCACTTTTGGCTATTTTCTCGTTTTTACCTGTATACAGTGCGGCAAGTAATCTTGCTTATACAGGAGGTGATGGACAGACTTTTGGCTATTTTATCAAGCACTTAGTACATTTATTTTTAGGCTTTTCTATTATTTACGGAATTCATAAAATTCCATACCGCTACTTCAAAGGTCTTTCCATGGTAATGTTCCCGGTCATTCTAATTTTATTGTTGGTTACACTTCTTCAAGGCAGCACTATTGATGGCGCCAATGCTAGCCGATGGATTCGAGTTCCATTTGTTGGGTTTACATTTCAGCCCTCGACCTTGGCTGCTTTGGTTTTAATGGTTTTTGTAGCGCGCTATCTGACTAAAATCCACGATACTGAGGTGTCTTTTAAAGCTTCTATAATACCACTTTGGATTCCTATTTTTTCTGTTTTGATATTGATCCTACCAGCTAATTTATCAACGGCATTTATTATATTTTCAATGCTAATGGTTTTGGCCTTTTTAGGGGGCTATCCACTAAAATATTTAGGAGCCGTTGCAGGCTTGGGAATTGTTCTGTTTATCTTTTTTGTTCTTACAGCAAAAGCATTTCCTGAAGCCATGCCAAACCGTGTAGATACATGGACCAGTCGCATTGAAAATTTTATGGACAATGAAGATACTGCTGAAGATTATCAAATTGAAAAGGCAAAAATTGCCATTGCATCTGGCAGTATTTACGGCCTTGGCCCTGGAAAAAGTGTCCAGAAAAACTTTTTACCCCAATCCTCCTCAGATTTTATTTTTGCCATTATTATCGAGGAATATGGGTTGTTAGGCGGACTCTTTTTACTCACGCTTTATCTTTTATTACTGTTTAGGATTGTCATTGTCGCACAGAAGGCCGATTCTGTTTTTGGTAAGTTGTTGTCTATTGGTGCTGGTTTACCCATTGTTTTTCAGGCTCTTATAAATATGGGCGTTGCTGTTGAGTTGTTTCCAGTAACTGGTCAAACGCTGCCGCTAATTAGCAGTGGAGGTACTTCCATATGGGTAACTTGTTTGGCTATTGGAATTATTTTAAGTGTCAGTGCTAAAAGAGAAGAGATTAGGAATGAACAAGGAGAAGCACAACATCCTTTAGAAATTTTAAGCGAAACTTTATCATGAGAAACCAAAGAGTCATCATATCAGGCGGCGGTACAGGGGGACATATTTATCCTGCACTTGCCATTGCCAATGGGCTTAAATTACGTTTTCCAGAAATGAAGTTTTTATTTGTAGGAGCGAAGGGAAAAATGGAAATGGAAAAAGTTCCCGCCGCGGGCTTCTCTATTGTCGGGTTATGGATTTCAGGGTTCCATAGAAATCAAAAATTCAGAAACTTGTTATTTCCATTAAAATTAATTGTAAGTATGTTACAATCCATTTTAATATTAAAGAAATTTAGACCCAATACAGTAATTGGAACCGGTGGTTTTGCCAGTGGTCCTTTATTGTATATGGCCGCTATGTTTGGCATTCCCACCCTTATTCAGGAACAGAATTCCTTTCCTGGAATTACCAACAAACTTTTGAGCAAAAAAGCAAACACCATTTGTGTTGCCTATGAGGGCCTATCTAGGTTTTTCCCAAAAGATAAAATTAAAATTACAGGCAATCCAGTGCGTCAAGATTTATTGAATTTGACCCCAAAAACTGCTGCTGCAAAAGACTTTTTTAAATTGATTCCAGATCGAAAAACCCTTTTGGTTTTGGGTGGAAGTTTGGGGGCGCGTAGCGTTAATCAACTGATTGCAGAAAAACTACCATACTTTAATGCACAAAACGTTCAAGTTATTTGGCAATGTGGTGCTTTGTATTTTGAGGATTACAAGCATTATGAATCTGTGCCAAAAGTTCAAGTGGTACCATTTATAAAACAAATGGATTATGCTTATGCAGCGGCTGATTTCATTATATCAAGAGCGGGTGCGAGTTCTGTTTCTGAATTGTGCGTGGTGGGCAAGCCTGTGGTTTTCATTCCTTCACCAAATGTTGCTGAAGACCACCAAACTAAAAATGCCCAAGCAATTTCTCAAAATGAAGCTGCCATTTTAATTGAAGAATCAAAATTGAATGAAAAATTTGAATCCAAATTTTCAGAACTTTTGGAGTCAGAAACACTTCAGACTAAATTAAAAAACAACATCCGAAAATTAGCAAAGGTTTCTGCTACAGAAGCCATTGTAAACGAAGTTGAAACACTTTTATGCACATGAATATAAAATCCTTTGAAAATATATACTTTATCGGTATCGGAGGCATCGGAATGAGTGCCCTTGCAAAGTATTTTCATGCGCAACAAAAACAGGTTTCGGGCTACGATAAAACAGCCAGTGCCATCACGACATCATTAGAATCTCTGGGTATTAAAATAGCGTTCAACGATACTTTTGAATCCATTGATGCGACCTATTTAAATCCAGAGAAAACATTGGTCATTACCACACCTGCAATTCCCAAAACAAACTCTCTATTAAACACCTTTATAACAAGAGATTTTAAAGTCATCAAACGTGCTGAGGCACTTGGATTAATCACAAACAATACCAAGTGCTTGGCCGTTGGTGGAACCCATGGCAAAACAACAACAACCAGTATTTTAGGGCATTTGATGTTTGAGTGTGATCAAAAAGTTACCGCATTTTTTGGCGGTATTTCTGAAAATTATAAATCTAATTTAATTCAAAATGGAAGTGCGATTACCGTGGTTGAAGCTGATGAATTTGACCGTTCATTTCTGTCACTAAAACCTTATTTGGCTTGTATTACTTCAATTGATGCAGATCATTTGGACATTTATGGTACAAAAGCCAATCTGATAGACGCATTTCAAGCATTTTCAAATCTTTTGCCATCTTCAGATAAATTATTTGTTCACGCGAGTGTACCCATACCAGGTATTACATATGCGGTAGAGGCCCCCGCAGATTTTTCAGCCATCAATGTTACAATTAGAAATGGGGGTTATGTGTTTGACCTTAAAACTCCAGAACAGACCATTGAAAATTTTAAATTTTTCATGCCTGGAAAACACAATCTTTCTAATGCCATAGCCGCACTCGCTATGGCCCTAGCTTGTGGTTGTACGCCTTTAGAATTAAGCGCAGCCTTAAAAAGTTACAAGGGTGTAGAACGCCGTTTTTCCTATAGAATTAAAAGTGAATCTTTTGTTTTTGTTGATGATTATGCCCACCACCCCAAGGAAATAGATGCGGTTTGGGAGGCAGTCAGTGAAATGTATCCACAGAAAAAAGTAACCGCTGTTTTTCAGCCTCATTTGTACAGTAGAACTTTAGATTTTGCTGAAGATTTTGCAGTTTCACTTTCAAAATTTGATGCGGTTTTATTGTTGGATATATACCCAGCACGTGAAGCACCTATCGCTGGAGTTACTTCAGATTTGTTATTGCAAAAAATCACTACCGAAACAAAACAGTTGGTTCAAAAATCAGCTTTGGTAACAGCCATCACATCCATAGGCAACCCAGTTTTAATTACCATGGGTGCTGGCGACATTGGTCAGGAAGTTGAACCCCTCACTAAAAATTTGATGTATGCGTAAATATTTGAATTATATCAAAGGAATCTTTATGCTACTGCTAGTGGTGTTTTTATTTGCATTTTCATCGATACGAAACAACGCTAGAACACCAGCTAGCATAAACATTCATTTTAATGGAGAAAATCCTCTTTTTATCGCTGCATCAAACGTTGATAACATGCTGACACAAAACCAAGAATATATACAATGTGTCACGAAAGATGTTTTGGATTTAAAAGCTTTAGAATCAACTATTTCTTCTCATGAAATGATTGAAAAAGCAGAAGTATTTTTAACAGTTGATGGAGGCCTGAAGATTGATATTGAGCAACGCAAACCCTTGGCCAGAGTCGTTTCTGATCTTTCGTTTTACATTGACCGACAAGGAAAGCCAATGCCACTATCAGACGCTTACACTGCCCGTGTTTTATTGGTACACGGAAAGGTGACAGAATCTAATCTTGAAATTATTTATAAGATGATAATGGCCGTTGAAAACGACCCCTTTTTAAAATTATACACCACCGATCTCATGATTGATGCTCAAGATCAAATTTCAATGCGCACAAGAGATTGCACGTTTGAAATTCTTATTGGAGATCTTGATCGCTTGGATCAGAAAATAACAAACTTTAAGGCCTTTTACCAAAAGGCTAAAAAGGACAGTTTACTAAAACGCTATAAACGCGTCAATTTAAAATTCAACCAACAAGTTGTTGGGATTAAATAAATAAAAATATGGAAACTCAAAATACAGCCGTAGGCTTAGACATTGGAACCACAAAAATTGTAGCCATGATTGGGCGAAAAAATCAGTATGGTAAATTAGAAACAGTTGGTGTAGGGAAATCAAAAAGTCTAGGGGTTCATCGGGGGGTGGTAAATAACATCACCCAGACCATTCAATCCATTCAGCAAGCCGTTTCCCAAGCAGAAGCTGCAACCGATATTAAAATTTCAGGCGTGACCGTTGGCATTGCTGGGCAACACATCCGAAGTTTACAACACAGCGATTATATAACAAGGGCCAATGCAGAACAAGTCATTGATGAAGAGGACATTGATCGCTTGATTAATCAAGTTCATAAATTAGTGATGTTGCCAGGTGAAGAAATCATTCATGTCCTGCCTCAGGATTTTAAAGTGGACGGGCAGGCAGAAATTAAAGAACCAATAGGAATGTATGGGGAAAGACTCGAAGCAAACTTTCATGTAGTTGTAGGACAAGTTTCATCTATTCGTAACATTGGCCGTTGCATTCAAACGGCGGGTTTAAGCTTGGAAGGCATTACCTTGGAACCTTTGGCTTCTGCCAAAGCAGTTCTCAGTCAAGAAGAAAAAGAAGCGGGGGTTGCGTTGATTGATATTGGTGGCGGAACCACCGATTTAGCGGTTTTTAAAGATGGAATCATCCGACATACAGCGGTCATCCCTTTTGGGGGTAATGTCATCACTGAAGACATTAAAGAAGGGTGTTCCATTATTGAAAAACAAGCAGAGCTTTTAAAAATAAAATTTGGTTCGGCTTGGCCAGGCGAGAATAAAGACAATGAAATTGTTTCCATTCCTGGCCTTCGCGGGAGAGATCCCAAAGAGATTACTTTGAAAAATTTATCTAAAATCATTCATGCTAGAGTGGTAGAGATCATTGAGCAAGTGTATGTGGAAATAAAGAATTACGGCCACGAGGAGCAAAAGAAAAAATTAATCGCCGGAATTGTACTCACAGGTGGCGGCAGTCAACTCAACCATTTAAAGCAATTGGTGGAATACATCACTGGAATGGACACCCGTGTGGGGTACCCCAATGAACATTTAGCAGGGGACAGCGACAGTGATATAACAAGTCCATTGTATGCGACCGCTGTTGGGTTGGTTTTAGATGGTTTGCAACGTCAAGATAAACAACAACCTGTGGCAGAGTCCAGCCCAGATTCAGATAAAGAATCTCCTGAGACCCCAAAAGATCCGCCGCCGGCCCGCTCCAAAGGATTTTTGGAGAAACTAACCGAGCGCGTAAAAGAATTTTTAGAAAATGCAGAGTAATCAACAATTAAATTAATAAATATGAGCAGTAATAACGATTTTGGAATCCACTTTGATTTACCAAAGAACCAATCAAACGTCATTAAAGTCATTGGCGTAGGCGGTGGCGGCAGCAACGCGATCAATCACATGTTTAAACAAGGTATAAATGGGGTCGATTTTGTCATTTGTAATACCGATTCTCAAGCCCTTAATAACAGTGGTGTACCCAATAAAATTCAATTGGGTGTTAATCTCACGGAAGGTCTTGGTGCAGGTGCAAATCCGGAGATAGGTGAAAAAGCAGCCATAGAGAGTTTAGAGGACATTCGTACCATGCTAACAACAAACACCAAAATGGTTTTTATTACTGCTGGTATGGGTGGGGGTACCGGAACCGGGGCCGCACCAATCATTGCAAAAATGGCCATGGATATGGATATTTTAACGGTAGGAATTGTCACCATGCCTTTTCATTTTGAAGGAAAAATAAGAAATAATCAAGCCCACAAAGGCATTGAAAAATTTAGA
>ERZ1048068.478-NODE-478-length-37039-cov-11.236967_pt1 | contig 37039 bp, 38 predicted proteins | sample MGYA00383098_ERZ1048068 | MGnify/ENA primary metagenome ERZ1048068 (study PRJEB29581, sample SAMEA5548368) | metagenome | biome: marine; feature: coastal; material: water | depth 1 m | study: Short-term variability in the microbial, nano- and picoplankton... | reverse complement strand
AAATATGCGTCTTGGCACGCAGCCTCAGCCGCGGTACGCACTGTTTCTGCGTAATACGTGTTGCCGTCGTGGTGCTCGGCAGTTGCGATATACCCAACAATGTTGATGTAGTGATGGACAGGTCCATACACATGCAACTCATCACCGTTGGAAGCGGTTGTTTCTACGACTGACCACATTTGGGTCTCTGCAAAACCAGCGAGACCGAGTTGCGATTGGTTGTCGTAGTAGTCACCCGTGGGGGTGCGAAGTTCGGTGAACGGAAATTCACCTTGGATTACGGTTGATTGGTCGTTACTCATGTTCCCTCCTAATCAAAAGGTGGTAGATGGTTGGTTTTCAGTTTATGCATTGCTTTCTCTTCTTCTTCGAGATAATTAACTGCGCTTTTAAAGCTAGCTTCTGGTGTATAGCCTTGATGGATGAACAGTTTTTCAGCAAGTCGGACAATGCGGACGAGTTCTTGCTCGGTATATCTGATATGCATGGTTACCTCCTGCAATGAGCAGATTTCGCTACGAAATATGTGTGTAAAGAGTCGCAACCTGTTGCTAGCCAGGTAAACGACGCGCGTAATGCGGCGCATAAACCAGCAGCGGCGAGCGACGCATAAAGTTTCACGGTTAAAAGTATTTGTTCACGGTTCATTTGAAATACCTCTTCAAGTATTTGTTTGGGTAAGGGGTTTTGTTTTCACGAACCTCTATGGTTCGGTCGAGTATTTTTTTGCGGGTGTGCGGTTGCATACCCTCTTCAAGCCATTCAAGAGCTTGTTGTTCATTGACTGCGGTGCATTGATATTCAAATGCGTGAATTTCAGTCATGGTTATGAGATACGGTTTACGTTTCATGAGTCGTGCCTCGTGGTTCGCGGGCACACCACAGCGTGTCGCGAATCAAAAATGATGATAGTGACAGGCACACCATCAGCCCTTGCGAGGGCGTGATAGTGAATGACCATACAGATGCATAAAAAAACCCACCCAACCCTAAGGCTGAGTGGGTAGGCGACTAAGCGGCTTTCTTCGCTTCGAAGTCGATTGATGCTGATTTGCCTTGGCGTATCTCAGCAAGAGATTCTGCATAGGCTTCAGCTTTGTCGTTGATGATGGTTACTGCTTCATCGAAAGAATCAGCAATGAAGTCTTTGACCCATGTGTCATCTTCCAACTTCACTGACTCAGCGTGATAACGCAGAGCAGGAATGTCAGTCAGATAATCCATACCCTGACCAATGTAGCAATGTAGGTTGTTGAGGGTATAGAAGTCATCGTCAACAAGTGCGCCAATCTTGTCAGGCTCAACAGAGAAACCTAACTGATCGGTAAGGTCTTGAGAGAAGTCGATGCCATTACCGAAATCCTCGGTACGCTTGCCTTTGAGATCTTGACGAGCAAGACCACATACTTTGTTCATAATGACTTGAACAAAATCAAGGAACGCAATTGGCTGAGCAACTGGTGCTTCGCCATCGTTGAATTTGTGGTCAGTGGCTTGCTGAATCGTGCGGTCGTGAGCAACAGCGATACAGTTGAGTAACTTCCAAGATGGGTTAGCACCTTGTATCTCTAGAACATACGATGCGATAAGACCGTACTGGTTCTTGTAAGATGAGATGGCTTGAACAGCTGATTGAGTGTATGAAAAATCGTTCATAATATAAATTCCTATTAAATAAAAGATGATAGTGAGGAGCGAACCATTCACTCCTCATACTGATGAAACCGACACGCTAAGCTCGGAGAGCGTGCGTTATTAGTGGGTGTATTCCCGATCCGATAGATCACATAAAGCATCAGATATATTAGTACAGCTAATATCCTCAAGCGTAGAAACAATATCTGCGCTGTGGAAAGACTGACTCTCTGTGTCTTTGGTGTTCATGTCGTTAGATGAATCAAACATGGTGAACGAATCGTGGTTAAAGTTTAAAGCTTTCATAAATCCTCCTACGGATTAGTTATCTAGTGCGGTAGTCGTGAAGATCAACAGCGGCAGAGATGCCTGTGTTACCTTCCAACTCGTCAACGTCAGACTCTATATCCATGAGTAATAGAGTCATTATACCTAGCATTACTTCGCTAGGGTTTTCTTTTGCATATGAGACAGCTTTATCTGCATATGGTTTGGCGTTAGCGATGTACGCATCACGCTTAGAGAATACAGACTGCATGGTCTGCTTAAGATTGCCGAACATAAAACCTCCTAAGGTTGGTAGCAAAGATACTGGTCAAGGATTGGGTCAGGCTCACACATCATTGATGTAGGGAGACTGGTGATAGTGACTGGCTCGATGGACATACAATGACCAATAGTTAGCAAGCCACCAACAATTGCTAATGAATAAAGAAAAAAGCGCAATGTGTTCATGATGAATACTCCGTGGTAAATGGTTAGCGAATCGTGGTTCGCGGGTCGTGTGTACTAGAAACAAGCACCTGTGTACTAGGTGTGTACAACGATGTGTACTAGGTTTTTTTGAGAAGAAAGTCAGCAACCATGCGGGTTGAAGCTATGTGTACAATGTGTACTAGGTAAATTTGAGTTGAAGTTCGTTTTACAAAATAAAACAGTGTTTTTAAGAAATGATAAATACAACTTAAAAAACCTAGTACACATGGTACACATTGTACACATGGTGGTAAGTCCATGAAATATAAGGAAAAGATGTGTACTAAAAACGAAATATATAAATTGTACACATTGTACACACCTGTTTTGTGGCGTGCGGGGCACGGATCGTGAACCACGGGCAACGTTTCGCAAATGTTTCATGGGCTTTCTCCCTTAGAGTTTCATGGTGTGATACATACGAGCCTTGAATCGTGCTTCGCGAGCATCGAATCCCATACGTCTGTACTTGCGGTACTCTTTCTCGAGCTGTTGCTCGTTGAGCGTGATTCGCGGAGCGCGACCAACGGTCGCGGTTCGTGGTTGGTTGCCTGAATATCTCATGACGCCACCCCGCTATCTGCTTCTAGTAGCTTCATCTGCTCAACCAGTGGAGAATCACAGCCCATCTGCCACTCGTCTTGCATCTCGGATTCCCATTCCAAGTCGCGTTCGGGCTTTGGTTTACCATATACCCAAGCACGGCCGTACAGAGCTGCCGCCTTCTCCATTCTCTCGAGCTCTGCTTTGTCGAACTCGGGGCCTAAATCTACGCACTCCCAATGCTGGAGCTTGATCACTCCCGCTTGCTTGATCTGAGCGATCAGCGATGCTGTGCGAGATGCTGGCACTTGCGCATTTAGTTTGTAGATAGCACCGCCCTCGATCTGTGCGTAGATGCTGTTTGAACCTGCGTTCTTGCCTGGTCTTACGTTGGTTGGAATTGCCTGGGACATGATGTCTCTCCTAACTAATTATGAGATTGAACCAATCAACCTCTTCAAAATTGAAACCGACAACGAACGAGGAACGAGTGAGTGCCAAAAAACCGACAAGGTTCCACAAGCGAATCGTGGACAAGGTTCCACAATCCGGAATCGGGGTAAGGGGGCCGTGATACAGCAAGGGGGGAGATAGTCGATGAGCGATATAGAGCTAAAAATGAAAAAAATTTTTTAGAAAAATTTCTAAGAAAAACCGCTATATACGTTTATTACTTCCAAAATAGATTAGCTGTGCTAATATGCTACGCCATGACTACACAGCAAAAGGAATGTACGTCATGCGGTAGGGTCAAGGACGAGTCAGCTTTTTATAAAGGACGTAGTGATTGCATAGCGTGTAAAACAAACCGCCATGAGGTAAGGATATCTAAATCCTACGCATCTTACTTACGCAATGTCTGCACCCAAAGCGGATCTGCTGTCAAAGCCGGCAAGCGTACCAAGGCTCTACCCTGGGAAATCACCCCCCAAGATTTAATACATCTATGGGAAAAGCAAGACGGACGCTGCGCGATTTCTGGTGTGTACTTAACCCATCACAAAGATGGAAGTGGTAAGAAAGAGTACAACGCATCCATCGATAGGATTAATGGGGATAAAGGTTATACCCCGCAAAACATCCAGCTAGTCTGCTATCGAATCAATATAATGAAACACACCCTGTCTGAGGACATGTTTTACTGGTGGATTAAGACAATTCACGATTTTTCTTGTGATTAATTATTAGTAGAGCTAATATACGCTATGGCAGATATAGAAGTTGTTGTAATCGATGGTTTAGACGACGCAATTGTAGGTTCAACGGTCATCAGTGGCCGTGAAGTAATTGCCTACGACTTTGATAAGTGTGTAGCCATCATTATGTCGAAGGGGCATTCAGAAGATTATGCCCAAAAATGGATAGAGGAGATCTCGTCGCAAGAGTTCGAGGGAGCTCCTGCGTTTATTTATTTTGATGAAGAAACCGAGTTCTATGGATCAAGCGTCCCAACCGGAAGCACCGTCCACTGAGTTAGTCAGTGAACATACAGAGTTCCAGTCGCACATGCCCTACATGGGCATAGACCGTGGATCGCTAACCATGCAGCAAGAAAAACTGGTCTCGCTCATTTGTTCGGGCATGACAACAGCAGCTGCGGGACGTGGTGCGGGGTACTCATCCCCCCAAGCCGCTTATCAGGCGGTAAAAGTCCCCGAAGTACAAAAAGCGATTACCTATTTTAAAGAAGAGATGCGTGAAGAGGTGAAATTCTCTAATCAACACGCACACATGATGTACATGGAAGCGTACAACTCCTCGGCCAACGCAACCGAGATGAAGAACACAACAGATTCGCTGGTGAAGCTACATGGTTTGGCTGCACCTGAGAACGCAACTCAAGTAAACATCAACATTAATGGTACTAAACAGCTCGAACGTATGACTGACGAAGACCTGCTGAAGATAGCTGGTAAGGACATCGACTACCTCGAGCCCAAGAGTGATTAATGACAGAAGTTACGAAGATCGAATGCATACGCTGTAAAGCGTCGCACCCCGAAACATTGTATGCGGGAGACGATCGACTCTGTGTTTACTGTAAAGCAGACATCGCGGAGCAAGAACCGCAACCCGCGAGCCCCGAACCAGAGGCCGTGGTTGAAGAAACAGTAGAAGATAAAGCGCGCGCGGAACTCGCTCTACGGTTCTTGACGCGTAGAAAGCTGCTCCCGTTCGTCGAACGGTTCAATCCTGACTACCAAGCCGGTTGGGTACACAAAGATATATGTAAACGATTGGAGGAATTCAGTAAGGATGTCGCAGAAAAAAAGTCCCCTAGACTCATGCTATTCATGCCTCCGCGACATGGTAAAAGCACCCTTGCTTCGGTTGCTTTCCCAGCTTGGCATCTTGGTCGCCACCCTGAGCATGAGTTTATTAGCTGTTCGTATTCTGGCTCACTCGCTATGGGATTTAGTCGTAAAGTACGAGGCCTCCTCCGTGAAGACGGATTTAAGTCAGCTTTTAAAACTCGTCTCGATCCACAGTCGCAATCTGCTGAAGCTTGGCTCACTACTACTGGTGGCGGTTACGTTGCTGCCGGTGTTGGCGGTGGTATTACTGGTAAAGGCGCTCATATCCTTGTTATCGACGATCCGGTCAAAAACCGCGACGACGCCGAATCCCAGAATGCACGTGATTCAGCGTGGGATTGGTACACGTCAACGGCTTATACACGTCTTGCCCCTGGTGGTGGCGTTCTCGTCATTCTCACTCGCTGGCATGACGATGATCTTGCTGGAAGACTCCTCAAAGCTGCCGCCGACAATGGCGAGCAATGGGAAGTTGTTAACTACCCCGCTCGCGCAGAAGTCGATGAAGAATTCAGAACCCAAGGAGAAGCACTTCACCGTGAAAGGTACGATGAGGAGGCGCTTGCTCGTATAGAAAAAGCCGTTGGCCCTCGAGATTGGTCAGCCCTATACCAGCAGAATCCAGTAGCAGACGACGGTGATTATTTCACCAGAGACATGATCAATTACTACGATCGTGAAGATATAGACGAAGACCGCATGCGCTTCTACTGCGCTTGGGATTTGGCGATCGGTAAGAACGATAGAAATGACTACACAGTTGGCATCGTTGTAGGTGTCGATGAGTACGATCAGATGTTCGTGATGGACATGGTACGTGGTCGGTTTGATGGCTTTGAATTGGTTGAGCAGATACTCGACCTATATGAAGTATGGAAGCCATCAATCATTGGTATTGAGAAAGGACACATTGAAATGGCTCTCGGGCCGTTTCTAGAAAAGCGCGTTCGTGAACGTGGACTGTATGAGGCGTATTTCAAGGACCTCAAAACAGGACGCAGGGATAAAGAAGCACGAGCGCGAGCTATCCAGGGTCGGATGCAACAGGGCATGGTGTTTCTGCCCAGAGACGAAGAATTTACAGGCCCTTTGGTAGCAGAGTTATTGCGCTTCCCGAATGGGGTACACGACGATCAGGTAGATGCGCTTGCTTGGATTGGTTTGATGATGACGGAGTTCAGCACCTTTGTTGAAACAACCGTCCACGAACCCTCTTGGCGAGACAAGCTCCCTGGACTACTTAAAGGCGAACGCACTAAATCATCGATGAGCGCATAACAATGGCATACAAAAAATCTAAGAAGTTAGACCCAGCAAAAGAGGAAGAAATAACACGCACCCAGTGGGCCCGCTACGAGCGCGCTCGCGATAACGGCCATCTCGATTATGTAGATATGGCCCTTAGATGTGATGAGTATTATCAAGGTGATCAGTGGGACCCAGACGATGCAGCAATGTTAGAAGCTGAAGGTCGCCCCGCTCTTACTATTAATACGATCCTTCCTACTGTTAATACAATCCTTGGTGAGCAGTCATCACGAAGAGCGGACATTAAGTTCAAACCGCGAAGAGGTGGTACTGAAGACGTAGCGCACACCCTGAATAAGTTGTACATGCAGATTGCTGATAACAACAAATTAGATTGGGTTGAACAGCAGGTATTTAGCGACGGTCTGATTATGGACGGTCGTGGATATTTTGATGTTCGTATGGACTTCAGCGATCACACCGAAGGTGAGGTACGGATCACGGCCAAAGATCCACTGGACATACTCATCGATCCAGACGCCAAAGATGCAGATCCTAAAACTTGGAATGAAGTATTCGAAACCAAGTGGATGACCCTCGATGAGATCGAAGAACTGTACGGCAATAAATGCGCAGAGCGACTGCTGTTTGTAGCAGAGAACGGCATGAGCTTCGGCCCTGATTCAGTTGAGTATCAAGAGACTCGATTCGGTGAGACAGAAAACAATGACGATCACTTCGGCGCAGGTGTCCCAGGTGATGAAGAGTACCGCAACGTAAAATCACTGCGCGTAGTTGAACGCCAACATAAGAAGATTTGCAGAGCAGATTTCTTCGTAGACAAAATGACTGGCGATCAGCGTGAGTGCCCACCACAGTGGAATGACCGCAAGAAGAAAAAGTTCGCTAAAGAATATGACATGGAGCTTATATCCAAGGTTATACGCAAGGTACGTTGGACCGTTACATGCGACCAAGTTGTGCTGCACGATGACTGGTCTCCATACAACGACTTCACCATTGTTCCGTTCTTTTGCTACTTCCGTAGAGGTAACCCTTTCGGCGTAGTGCGTAACCTTCTATCTCCACAAGAACAGCTAAACAAAATTGCTAGCCAAGAGCTGCATATCGTTAATACCACAGCTAATAGTGGTTGGATGGTAGAAAGCGGATCGTTAGTAGGTATGACAGCTGATGACCTCGAGGAGCATGGTGCTGAGACAGGTCTAGTACTTGAGTACGCTCGAGGAACTACACCCCCACAGAAGATTGGTGCTAACCAGATTCCAACTGGGTTGGATCGTATTGCTCAGAAAGCACAGGCAAACATCCAAGCTATCTCAGGTATCAACGAAAGCATGTTGGGTACAGATAGCGCAGAAGTATCAGGTATCGCGATCCAAGCTAAACAAAATCGTGGTGCGGTAATGATTCAAGTGCCTCTCGATAACTTAGCAAAGGCACGTCAGTACTTAGCAGAGAAAGTTTTGAACCTCGTTCAGACCTTCTATACAGAAGAACGCATTGTTCAGGTAACAGACGAAACAGATCCCATGCAGCCTCGTGAAGAGATCATGCTGAATGTGGAGACTCCCGAAGGTCAAATCATCAACAACCTTACTATTGGTGAGTACGACGTTATTGTCTCAACTGCTCCAGCGAGAGACAGCTTCGACGAGACCCAGTTTGCTGAAGCCCTAAGCTTGAGACAAGCCGGCGTCGCTATTCCAGACGATGCAATCATTACTTACAGCCATCTTCAGAAGAAAGAAGAGCTTGCGAAACGCATCCGCGTTATGACCGGCCAAGAGCCGCCGACCCCTGAGCAAGCTGAAGCTATGGCAGCACAGCAGCAGCTGCAAATGCAGAACCTACAGTTAGAGACTATGAAGCTCGAAGCTGAAGTTAAGAAGCTCCAGTCAGACGCTGCAGTTAACTTCTCGAAAGTTCAGAACGAAGCAGAAATCGCACCACAACTTCGCATGAAGGAGCTGGAAGCGAAGCTTCAGATGAACCAAGAGCAGCTAGCGCTCAGAAAAGAGCTGTCTGCTGCTACTAACCAGATCCGACAAGGACAAACCGATACATCCGCTGCAACCAAGATAGCGACTGCCGCTATGCAGCAAAGCCGTAATAACCCCAACCAATAGGACTTTGATATGAGTAATAACGAAGAAACAAACGACCAAAAAGAACTCAATTTTGATGTGATGCCAGGAGCCGATCGCCCAGAGGACGACGACGCACCTATGGCTGACCTGAGCTTCGACACCCCCGAAGAGCCAGAAGAGACTGTGGCAGAGGTTGAAGAAGTTGAAGAAGAAGTTGAAGAAGAGGTTGAAGAAGAAGTAGAAGCCGAAGCCGAAGCTGAAGAAGTTGTGGCTGAAGACGAGGTAGAGGAAGAAGTTGAAGCGAAAGAAACGCCTGTACCTGAAGAAAAGCCCGTTAAAAAACCAATGGTGCCAAAAGCTCGACTTGATGAAGTACTAGCGAAACAAAAAGCACTGCAAAAACAGCTTGATGAAATAGAAGCGTCAAAACAAAAGGCCGAAGAAGCGCCTGAAGACTACGATTTCGACGCAAAAGAGCTCGAATATCAGAACATGGTGCTGGATGGTGAGACTGAAAAGGCTGTTGCTCTACGCAGAGAGATACGAAAGGCAGAACGTGAAGCCCTTGAGTTCGAAATGCGTCAAGAAATGAACCAAACAGTTAACCAAGACCGTCAGATGACTGCATTACAGCAGGCAGCTAACGCTATGGAAGAAGCTTATCCAGTGTTTAACCGTAATTCCGACGAATATAACGAAGAAGTTACGAATGAAGTCGTTGAGCTACGTGATGCGTTCATGATGAAAGGCTACGAAGCAGTAGATGCACTGTCAAAAGCCGTCAAATACGTCGTTAAAGATCACGATTTGGATCAACTGCAAGAAAGTGCGCCAAGTTTGGCTGGTAAAGCGCAGAAAAGTGATGAATTGGCTAAAAAACGCGCACAAGTCAGCAAGAAATTGAAGGCTGCGGACGCACAACCCCCCGAATTACCAGGTGAGAGCTCATCAAGTCGCGGCGAGAAGGGGTTAGACCTCTCTGCGATGACTGAAGAAGAGTTTGATGCCCTTCCCGAAGCTACTTTGAAGCGCCTAAGAGGCGATATTTTATAGAGGTGACATATGCCAGTTAAAAAAGACCCACGACTAGCCCGAGCTGGAGTCTCGGGCTACAACAAGCCGAAAAGGACTCCCAACCACCCTAAAAAGTCCCACATTGTGGTGGCTAAAGAAGGTGACAAGATCAAAACCATCCGTTTTGGCGAGCAAGGGGCTAAGACAGCGGGCAAACCGAAGGCTGGCGAGTCTGAAAAGATGAAAAAGAAGCGCGCTAGCTTCAAAGCACGCCACGCTAAGAACATTTCTAAAGGAAAAATGAGCGCGGCCTATTGGGCAAATCGCGCAAAATGGTGATATATGGCTAGATCAAACGAAGCACTCTGGAAACGAATCGTAGCCCGCGTAAAAGCAGGCTCAAAAGGCGGTAAAGCGGGTCAATGGAGTGCTCGTAAAGCCCAACTTGCTACCCAGTCTTATAAAAAGGCGGGTGGCAAGTATTCTGGCGCTAAGACAAAGGCGCAGAAGTCTCTTACTAAGTGGACTAAAGAGAAATGGGGCACCAAATCTGGCAAGAACAGTACGCAAGGTAAGAAGGCCACAGGCGAAAGGTATCTTCCTAAGAAGGCTCGTGAGTCATTGAGCAAAAAAGAATACGCGAAGACGAGTGCGAAGAAGCGTAGAGATACAAAAGCCGGTAAACAGTTTAGTAAGCAGCCTAAAAAGGTCGCTAAAAAGACTGCGCGGTTCAGGAAGTGACTTATGAAGAAAGTCATTTTGATGTTGATGCTCACCACTACCGTAGTGGCTAACGAGGCTAATAACTCTCAAGAAGGGTCGCTGAACACTAGTAATGTGAACAGCACAGTAAGCTCTAATAATAATACCGAAGACAAGTCAGTTAGTAATACATACAACGGGGCCGGATCAGCTAGTGATATACCAGTCGGCTCCGCTATTAGCCCTAGTTACATGAGTAATGGAACGGATACTTGCCTAAAAGGAAAAGGCGGTTCACTCCAAACGCTTAGTTTAGGGTTATCAAATGGGTCTTACGAGGTAGATCCGAATTGTGAGCGAAGACGAGATGCGAAGCTACTTTCAGACTTAGGTATGAAGGTAGCAGCAGTATCTAGGATGTGTGAGGACGAAATCGTTTGGAAAGCGATGTTTATGTCAGGAACGCCCTGCCCGCTACAGCGGGGGGGAAGACTAGTTGTTGGGAAGAGGGCATATCTTCTTATGAAGAGTGATCCTGAGATGTTTGTACCCGCCTACGGCGAGATAAAAAGGCGGCCTACAGACACCCAGCTTTGGTTTAACGCAGTTCTTGGAATAGGTGTCGAAGATAATGAAGAAGATAATGATGATAGTGAGCTTGTTAGTGACAAGTTCCGCAGTTCAATCAAGCGAGATTGATAACTTAGTAAACACATCTGGAGCAATAGTAAGTCAGATTGACCGCGGCATTATGCTGACGGGCGCTGCCCTGCAATACGCAAACGCTGGTGAAGGGCTATCTGATGGGAACCTATCTAGCACCGCGCATATCAGTACCGAACAACTAGACGCCTACAATAATGCGCTCTCTAGTATGAGTATGTACACGCCATATGGGTCTGTTCAGGTTGAGCTCGAGAACTTAGCAACGCAAGAACTCGAGTTGATGGATCAGGCAGTCGATACCTTTGCCGAAGTAGTTGTGGACATGATTACAGTAGTTGAGGTGAGTGAGATGGCTTCAGAAGCCAGCACCCCTGACCAAGAAGCCGCCGTACAAGACTTCGTGGTGTCTAATGCCGAAGTCTTAACTATTGGTACAGAAGAAGTCGACACATATAACCAAAGCCTCGATGACATCGAGACACACGCTAACAACGCGAGCGCGTACCTAGCCGTCGCAGGTAATGAAGACGCCGTTGCGTTCCTCGACCAAAAGGTACAAGACGCAAATACTACTGCCGACCAAACCAATATTTTCTACGACGCAAACGCGCAGTGGCTGGCTATGGGAACTCCAATGCAACGCAACCTTAATATCATTGGGCTATCTGGCGAAAATACTTATGGTTTTGATCTATATGCTAGCGAGGCAGACATCCTAGTCATTGGGGCAGATTCAGAATTTTACCTAACTGGCCCTACAGTCGTGGGCTACAAATGCTTTATGACTCAGGAGGATTGTGAGTGAGCTTAGAAGATACAGAACTAAAAATCGGAAACACTTCATTTAAAGGTGTGTATATCGCAATCCTGTTCAGCTTGGCTACCACGCTGGGTGGCGGCGTATGGACTGCGTCTAGCCTGTACTCAAGGTTAGAGGCAGTCGAAGCACTAGCTATCCCCGATATTGTCCCCTTAGAAGAGAAGGTACTTCTTATTGAGCAAGAGCTAACCGCGAACGACGTATCGCAGTTACAGGGCAAATTAGCGGAGCTCGGAGTCAACTTGAAGACGATCGCTGAGCAGCAAGAGAAACTGTTGCTTATAAAAGATAATGTTTCAGATATGGAACAGAAAGTGATTGCTATGGAGACTGTTGTTAAGAAGGCAGAGTTGATAACAGAACAGCTAACTAAGTTTGATGGCGAAGTTACCGTTGTTAAAAGAGAGATACAGGAAATTTGGGATGGTATGGATTATTTATCTAATCCCCTTAAATAACTGTTGCATCATTATATTAGCTGTACTAATATGATTCATACGTCTATCAGTACGAAAACTGGTCGGCCCGTAGCCGTAAAAAACGTACCCCCCGCCTACACAAGGCGTTAAACCTGTCGAGGTCGCACCTCGTTAATAAGCGCTAGTTCGTTGCTCCACGATACGGAGATACGGATTAGCCGCTCCTTTAAGTCGGCTGATAAGGCGGCGTGTGCCGCATAAATTATTTTACCCAACTAATTAAGGAGCCCATCATGGCTTTAACAAATTTCGGTACGCTTACTGGCGACCAACTACAAACGTGGTCACGTGACTTTTGGAAAGTTGCGCGTAACCAATCTTTCATCAACCAATTCGCAGGTACTGGCTCAAACGCTATGGTACAGCGCGTAACTGAGTTGACTAAAAACAACAAAGGCACAAAAGCTAACATCACTTTGCTAGCTGACATGACTACTGACGGTATCACTGGAGACGCTACTCTAGAAGGTAACGAAGAAGCATTACGCGCCTATGACATCAGCATTGAGCTAGATCAGCTTCGTTTTGCTAACCGCATCGCGGGCCGCATGACTGATCAGAAGACTGTTGTTAACTTCCGTGAGCAATCTCGTGACGCACTTGCATATGCAATGGCTGACCGTTGTGACCAGTTAGCATTCTTGACTCTTTCTGGTGTTTCTTACGCATACAAGAACAACGGCGCTGCTCGTGCTGCTAGCGCAGAAGGCGTTACTGGTGATGTTCTTTCTGGTCTTGAGTTCGCTGAAGACGTTACTCCTCCAAGTGCAAAACGCCACTTACGCGTTGATGGTACTGATCTAGTAGCTGGTGACACTGATGCTGTCGCTGCAGCTGACAAGCTGAGCTATGCCTCAATTGTTAACTTGAAAGCATACGCTAAAGATCAATACATCCGTGGTATTCGTGGTACTGGTAACCAAGAAACTTTCCACATGTTTGTTACTCCACAGCAAATGGCTAACTTGAAGTTAGACGCTGACTTCATTGCTAACGTTCGTAACGCTGGTGTACGCGGCGCTTCTAACAGCTTGTTCGCTGGTTCTTCAAGCTTGATGGTAGACGGCGTAATGATCCATGAGTTCCGTCACGTGTTTAACACTGCTGGCGCAGCTGCTGGTGCCAAGTGGGGCGCAGACGGCAACGTTAACGGTGGCCGTGCTCTGTTCTGTGGTGCTCAAGCTCTAGCATTAGCTGACATCGGCTTGCCTGAAATGGTTGAAGATACTTTCGACTATGGCAACCAGTCAGGTATCTCAGTAGGCAAGATCTTCGGTCTTCGCAAGCCTAAATATCACTCTGATATTACTGGCGACGCACAAGACTTCGGTGTGATCTGTCTAGATACAGCACAGTAAGACAATCGCCCCCTCTTCGGAGGGGGCTTTTTACTTTGAGGGTATGAGATGAAGTACGCATCAACACGAAGAGGCAGACGCACAGCAGCTAAGAAAACTACTGCTGAGAAGAAACCTTACCCAAAGGCAAAGCCAAAAGTTACTAAGGCTAAGAATCCGCCGAAAGCAAGCGTAAACACCAAGACAAACCGTGATTACGATGCCGCACCAGGGGCTACAAATCAGAACCCTAGAGCGCGCGCGATCAGCATGAAAAAAGATGTTACTGGCGGCGTTAAAACAAAAGCCGGTACTTACAAGACTTACAAAAAGAAATCAGCAGCAGCGAAGAGCTTTAGATCAGCTTTCTCTGACGCGAAAAAATCTGGATACAAAACGTTCACTTGGAACGGTAAGAAGTACAACACAAAAACCAAATAGGACTTAATCATGAAGATTGTAAGTAGTGAGCCATTACGAGTGGCGACCCTAAGAGGCGCGATATCTCTTTTTGAGCCAGGAGTTCCAAAAGAGGTAGCAGAGGATATAGGTCTTCTAGCCTTACAAGCAGGTGCAAAAGTTTATGACAGCAAGGCCATCGAAATCGAAGAGGCTGAGGTTGTCGAGTTTGAAGAGGTCCCAGTGTCATCTGTTGATGCAGATTTAGTTACTGCTTTAGAGAAGATGTTAGACGAAGGCGACCCAAAGAATTTTAAACAAGATGGTTATCCCAAAGCCGCGGTTGTTAACAAAGTAGTTGGCCGCTCTGTAGGCACAGAAGAACGTGAAGCAGCTTGGGAATCAATACTTAACTCATAGGTAAATATTATGGCAGTCACAGTTCAAAGCGTAATTGATAGAGTACAAACGGTGTTACAAGACACAACGGGCGTTAGATGGCCTGTTGTTGCTGAGCTTGTACTTTGGGTAAATGACGCGCAGCGGGAGATCGCGCTACTTAAGCCAGATGCGTCTGCAGCGAACGAGACTGTCACGCTCGTGGCAGGCACAAAACAATCAATCCCCGACGACGGCAATAGACTACTAAAAGCTGTACGCAATATGTCCTCTGCTTCTGGCGGCACAGGAAAACGATCTGTTCGCCTCGTTAACCGCGAAGTCTTGGACGCCCAGACTCCCGATTGGCATGACCCCACTGTTGGCGGCGATGCAGCCCACACTGCTGTTGTTAAGCACTACCTATACGACGAAGCCAACCCCCGCAACTTCTATGTATACCCAGGAGTTAAAGGCAGCGCATATTTAGAGATTATTTATTCTGGCAACCCAGAAGTTGTTGAGCTAGCGGATAACTTATCTATTCCAGATATCTTTGCTAACGCCATCCTTAACTATGTTCTTTACATGGCTTATATGAAAGACGCGGAGTTCGCAGGTAACGCACAACGTGCTAGTACACATTTCCAACTGTTCTCTGCTTCTGTAACTGGCAAAGGCACAGTAGATGCATTGACCAACCCGAACATGGAGCGCAGACAAGCCGCACCACCAGTAGGAGTGTAAAACATGGCGATCCCTTACGAGGCGCTACTCCCAGAGATTCTCCCTATGGTTCCAGGGTGTCCCGATACGCTGGTCGAAAACACTATTCGATCAGCAGTTATCGAGTTCTGTCAGAAAACTGAGGCATACCAGCTTGAGTTAGACCCTGTAACTACGGTTAAGAATATCTACGAGTATGATCTTGAAGCCCCTAATGGGACGACCGTAGAGAAGATCTTATGGATCACTCATAAAGGCAAAGATCTAGAGCCAATTACCTCAACCCTATTAGAGCAGAGACTCCCCAATTGGCGTCAATCAGCAGGCGTACCACTGTATTACATCCAGCAGAGCTCGGGACTTGTCCATGTAGCACCCATCCCTACAAGCACTGATGTTGGGAGCACTATTGTAAAGGCGGTCCTAAAGCCGACTTATAACAGTGCTAGCTGTGACGACGATGTAATGAACAATTACAGAGACACAATCATAAACGGAACACTGTTCCGCTTGCTAAGAATGCCAAACAAAGAATGGGCTGACTTGAGCGCGGCGGGTGTGTACGGACAATTATTTAATCAAGGTGTTGAAACCGCGGAGCGCAGAGCTCGGCAAGGCGACACTGCAGTATCTAGGAAGGTGAAATATGGCGGACAGTCAGGAGCATGGCGAACTAGAGGTCGTCGGTACGGACAAGGCGGTTAATCCAGTAATTGTCCCAATAAGAGAACATTGGGAAGCAGTGAAAGTAGGGATTAACGAGATATTAGCTGAACAGCCTCAGCTCACGTTCAGACCAGAAGATGTTTACGCAGCGTGTCTGGGAGAAGAAGCCCACCTCTGGATTGCTCCGGAAGGGTTTGTAATAACCAGCTCAGAACGATGTCAGTTTACAGGGGCTAGAACCCTACTGCTCTGGTTAGCTTGGACTAAAAAGCGCGGAGATAACTGCGCAGTGAAATACCTACCGTTTTTTGAGCAAGTTGCTAAAGAGCATGGTTATAAAAGTATTGAAACACGAACGCCTATATCAGCCTTAGAAGACTACTTTCTAGCTGATGGCTGGACTAAAGACACAGTGGTTTATACGAGAGAAGTGTAATGGGTAGCAAACCAAAAAAAGAAGAGTACAAACCTTCAGAAGCTGAGAAGACTGAATCGCGTATCGCGGCCGCAAAAGCCTCGCACTTTAATAAAAATTACGCGCCGCTCAATGAAATGGAGCTTAAGGATTCTTTATCTGACGACATTAGCAACCTAGCTCGAGGGCGGGGTAATGCTGATGTGATGCAGGGTTTGACCTCCAACCTAAATTACGGACAGACCCAACAGGCTGGCGACTACGTCGAAGGCTTATCTAGCGCATATCAAGGCACATTAGGTAAAGCGAGTTCAGGTGCTTTGGACATACAGAATAAACGTGGGACAGCCGCTATAGGCTCTGCACAAGGCCAGAGTGCTACTTCAGCAGACGCTATGTCTACTCTTACAAATATTGGTACTAACCGAACCCTGGCAGATGCGAAGAATAAGCAGATGCTCAAGAACGCACGCCTGTCGGCAGCTATGAAGGTTGGCGGTGCTGCTTTGGATAAGGGTATGGGCGACAACAATAAGTCCTGGAACAAATTCAAAGATTACTATAAGGCGGCCAAGTAATGAGTGTTAAGCCAGAGATAAACCCTGCTAACGGGCAAATACTCAACTACAAAGAAGGAGGCCGTAAGACCCTCTCACAAGTTGAAGAAGCAGTAGATTACAGAGGCAACACCCTCAAAGAAAACTACGAGTTCTACGAAGACCAATACGGCACTAAACGACAAAAATATGTCGGGAAGCACCGCGGTCGAGGGTTCAGAGCCTATGACTCTAAAGAAGCTAAAAAAGCCAAAGGCTTCTACGGCCAGAGAGAAGGCGATCTAACAGTCTACAAGAACGGTGAAGTTGACCCTGAGGCTACTTCTGCGGCAATTACACAAGCCGAATACGACAATTACACCGCTAATATTAAGCCTATCGAGATGCAGCTTTTAGAAAAAGCGAAGACCGATACGAGCCTAATTGATCAGGCTGTTGAAGACAGAGATAACTCAAACGCTCTTATGACCGGCATCGCAGACCGTAACGCGGATCGATACGGCGCGGCACTAACACCCGCGCAACGTCAGCAACAAGAACGACAGTTAGAGATGGGTACGACCTTAGCGGGCGTACAAGGCGTTAATGACGCTCGAGTTGCTCAGAAAGATGCTAATAGAGCGTTGATGACTGACCTTATTGATATTGGGCAAGGCGTGAATCGCTCTTCCCTATCGTCACTTGGTAACGCCGCGGCAGCTGCACAGCGACGCGAATCTGCTTTTAAGAGCGCTAGAGCTCAACACAAAGCTCAGACATACAGCATGCTTGGCACTCTTGGTGCCGCTGCGATATTCATGCTTTAACTTGATAAGAGAATAAATACATGTCTAACCCAATAGATTTTTTAATGCAGGGCGCTTTAGCCGGCGACTATGCACGTGGTCAAGAAGACAATAGAAATTACAGACAGCAGCAGACTGCCACCGCACAAGACCTTAGTGAGCGCCAAGGCAATCTGGATGACATGTATGTAATCACCGGCCTTGCAACCGACTTAGGTGTAACTAGTGACGCGTCTGGCGAAGAAATTGATCCGGCCAAGCTATCCAAACTTTGGAGCGAGAATGTTGCCAGCGGGACAATTGACCCAAAGCTGTCACAACTCGCAGCACTACTGGGTAACGAAGATTTTGCGGCACAAAAAAATCCAGGTTTTTCATTTAAAGGCGCGCGTCTTGGCCCTGATGGTACTGTCACCCTACAAGGCGGCTACGAGGGTGACGAAGGGAAAAACAGATTCCTGACAGTAGATCGCAAAGGCGGCGATGATGCCGAGGTTGGTTTTGGTGATCCTATGGAGATATCTGGCCTGATGGCCAACCAGTACAACCAATCAATGAATAAAAAAGGTGTAAGTGGCCTCAAAAGAGAACTGCAATTAAAGAACGACCTTATTGACAGTGATCAATCGGTAAAAGGCAACAACTTAAAAATAAATAAAATTGTTGGCGGTTTAACTCAAGAGCTGGAGCAAATGATTTACTCGCTCTCTCCTGAACAAGCCCCCGCCATTGTTACGAAAATGAAGCGGCAGTTAGCTGGAGTTCCTTACGATCAGCAGTTAGCAATTTTACAAAATGAAGGCCGTAAGCTTGGGATTCCGGTAGATGAAGTTGTACCCCCCGAAGTTAAAGCAGAAGCGGAAGCAGGTACTCCTCAGCAAGAGGCCACAGCGGCTCCAGAGACCCCTGACAACAGCGCGCGTATTGCAGAGATTGAAGCTAAGTTAGCAAAAAAGCCTACCCGAAGTAATAGAGGCGTAGTAAGACGCCGAGAAGAACTTGCCGCCGAATTAAAACGTTTAAAAGCGGGGCCGAAAGCTGAGGACAGTTCTACGTCTGCTTTAGCGGGTCCTGATGCCATTAGGGCCCAAGTTCTACAAAAATCTCGCGACGAAGAGACCAACCCCGAATTAAAGAAGATGGCGGAAGTGGCTGAAACCGCTACTGATGAGGATATTCTCGAAGGTAAAGTTGAGATAACTCAAGAGCAGATTGTTGCTCTGCAAGAGCGCCTGAAAGCCGCGGGTATTAAAACCCTCGAGGACATGAACAGAGCTTCGCTCGCAGACCAACTGAAAATGAAAGCAGCCCTTTCAACGATCGCCGTAAATAAAGACCAAAGGAAAACCTACCTTGAGCGCATGAATAATATGATGGCGACTGGTAGCGCTGACTACGATACCAAAACTCTAGATGCTGCACGGGTAGCTCAGCAAAATGCGGATAGTTCAGCGCAGAATTCTCAAACCACTTTGGCGAGACATTTTCAGGTAGTTGAACAACACGATTTTGACGTGGGCGAAAAAATCGGAACCCGTATCCGCGACAACTTTACTGCTGCCAAAAAAGCTATTTATGGATATGACAGTAAGGGAAATATAGGCGAAACAATAGACTTCGACGAAAACCGCTTCTTCTCTGAATTTGGTGGGGCATTTAATAATGCCTATAGAGAGTATACGAAAGCTAAGGGCACAGAAGCCAAGGCTGCAACAAAAACAGCGTTGAATTCCATGATAAGCATGGGCATACAGGCCCTCGCTGAGAGTGAAGAATATGGCTCGTTTGGCGAGAACTTTTTACCTGATGGTTCTATTGATTTTATCGACGGGACAGACTCTTTACTCTCCCGTCTCGAGAAGAGACCCGATGGATCAGTAGTAGTTGTAGATGCTAATGGTGTCCAACAAGAGGAGAGCGTCCCGAAAAGCGTACTTAAGCAAATATTCGGTAACGCTGGATATGGCTACTTTGTTAAAGAAATAGAAGCTCAATCCCGCTCAAAAAATACAGAAGGGTAACTAGCATGTCAGAGATCGACGATCTATTTGCGCGCTACGCCGAAGAGTCCGCTAATGTCAAAGCAGAAGACTACACGACCGGCCCCGACACACCTGACGGTATTGGTGAGACATTTGCGCGCGGCTTCGATGCAGGTATCGAAGGCATTCGTTCTGACACAGACTATTTTAAAGGCTTATTCAACACTGCAATAGGCGATGACGAGGCAGCAGCTGAGAACATCGCGATGGCCCGAGATCGCGAAGAACGCACCGCTGACGTTTTCGGTGATCTGCAAAACTTCGAAGAATTTATTGAAAACCCCTCGCTTAGCGGGTTTGTAACGCAGGTCGCTAAGAATGTCGGCCAAGTCACCCCCTACCTCCTTACTACTGTAGGCAGTGGTTTAGGCGGCGCAGTAGTAACCGGTGTTGCAAAGGTGGGTGGTACTCAGGTAAGCAAACATGTCACTAAGCGTTTAGTAAAAGACGCTTTCGAAAAGAAAATGAAAGGCGAAGCTACGGATCAGCTTGAAGACCGTATCTTGGATGTTTCCTATCGTTTAGCTCAGCGCAATAACCCCGCAAACAAATTAAGCCTCAAGGGCGGCGCAAAAGTCGGCTTGTATGGCCAAGAATATACCAGTATGGCCGGCTCTAATTTTGGTGAGAACCTAGATTTTGTTGACCAAGACGAAGCCGCACTTCGCGCTGCTGGGTTAGCAATACCGCAAGCATTTATTGGACTAAAAGGTGAAGAGCTTTTAACCAAGACTCTTATGAAAGATCTTGGCGAACTTGCGGCTAAGCGTTCTACCAAAGAAGGCTCAAAGTTCGCTAACTATGCTAAAGAACTAGGCAAAAATACTCTGAGAGGCGGTGCTACCGAAGGTGTTGCTGAAGTTGCGCAAGAAGGTATTAGCGTAGCTAATAGATTTAACGTTGATGATGAGTATACAAAACAAGATGCTCTGCTACGCATAGGTGAATCGGCGTTTGCTGGGTTCTTCGGCGGTGCGGGTGTCTCTGGCGCAGGTAATGTTGCAGTCGGCTCTCTTAAAGAGGCTGGCAGCATCATGAGCAAAGCTAAAGACTTCATCGAGCAAGCCCGTCAGCAACAGGTTGATAACGAAATTGATCAAGAGCAAATGGGTGGCCCTATGGGGTACAGCACCCCCGAACCACGTAGCTCGGTCAACTCACAACTCCGCGCAGCTCTCGATGAAAAGAGCGCACGCCATTCTGTATGGGTAGAAGGCGCAGACCCTGAGTATGACGCTTCTGCCGATACAACTAAGAAAGTAGAGATTCAAGGAGAGACCTTCTACACACGTTTTATTCCTGGCCGCGGAACAATTATCTCTAAGAATTTTGATATCGCTGAAGAAGTAGCGAAGTCAGAGGCTAGTGAATCATCAATCGCAGAAGCACTTGGCTATAGCGATACGAAACCAGCAGATGGTGATATAGCTATCGAGGTGCTTGATCGAGGCGGCAATGTTGTTTGGCAACAAGGTGTAAATGAAGAAGGTGTCGCAGGCGCAATGGCTGCTGCGGAAAAGCAGATTCCTGAAGGTGGTTCAGTAAGACGCATATCTATTAAGGAAGCGTTAGAGAACCGCAAGAAACTATACGAAGAAGAACAAGGCCCGCAAGTTCGTAACATCGATGATGACGGCTTTGATGATGGTGAAGACCGTGATGGTACTGAGGAAGAAGTGGACTTCTTCCAAGGCCGCGGCGAGATGAATGCACCAGTTGAGCAAAATATTGGTGGGCGAGAAACATACAAGCCGCGCGATCCGGAGCAGGTTTTTGACACCACCGATGGTGCACGCAAGGCATTTGGTGAGGAGTTCGCTGACTTAGACCAAGAAGAGTTAGGCAAAGGAGCATATGACGATGTCGACTTCGGCGCTGACAGTCCTTTCGCAACGATGTCTGACGCGTTTCTTAGAGCCGCAGTTCGGGCTAAGAAGGATGCGGGTGACAGCAGTGTCTTCTTTAAACAGAACGAAGATGGGTCATGGTCACTTATGCAGACCGTTAGCCCTGAAGCTGACATGTACAACTACGACAGCCGTTCAGACACACTTGTTGATCCTGAAACAGAACGCCAGATAGATGCAGAAGAAGCTCGAGCGACTGGTGATGCTACAGCACTTGAACGTTTTAAAGAAAGAACTGATGTTAGACGCAAGTCTGCAGTCACGTTCATCAAATCAGCAATCAAAAAAGCTAAAAAAAGCCGCTACGCTAGACAGAGAAAACGCAAAGGATCTTGGGTTAATAAGACCCCCGATGAAATAGTGACTGTGAATGGCGAGGCAGTAAACCTTGCCGACCTAGTCAAAGATGGCCAACGCAAATTTAGCCTCGAGGAAAAAACTGATTTCCAAGAAGGCGGTGCTTCTACCGCGCAGCGCAATGGCGCATTCGAGGTGTTGTCGTCTTTAATCGAACAAGGCTATGAAGTTCGTATTGGCAATATCGAAATACGGTCAGAACTACTAAAAGACATAACTGAGCTCTCTCAGCTTATCGAAGCTGAAGATAAAGCGATTCGTGATGCCGCTTTAGACTTTGATTTAGACCCAGATGATCCACAACTCCGTGGCCGCCTTGATGACCTTTTAAAAGCCTTTGACGAAGCTACAGCTGACGTTACCTATGAGGATCGCGGCACATTCGACGTTGACTCAAAGAAGAAGAAAAAGACCGATCCAGATACAAAGCAGGTTTCTCTAGACGTAGACAAGGAAGCCCGTCGTAACTCCCCATTAGATCGACTCGTGCGAGAGCGCGCAGCATGGGCTAAAGAATACGCGAAGTTTATGGACGGCAAGAGAGACAAAGCTCCAGAGAAGCCAGAGATTGTAGCTCTGGTCGATACAGTTGCAGGTTTCCAAAACGGTAAGCCGATCACACTTGGCAAGATTTTGAACACCACTCCTATCGAGCCTTCACCTAAAGACACAATGTATTCGTTATATAACGAAGACGGTTTCGAAGTTTTCAGGGGTAACAAGCAACAGGTACAAGAGAAGATTGAGACAGATGGACAAGATTATAGGATAGGGCGTGGCAAAGAAGGCCTTACTGATGAAGAGTTCGCCAGAGAGCGAAACGTTGGTATGAATGAGCGTACTGAGATTGATCAGCTCAAGAACGATAACGTACCTTTGCAAGACAGAATAGAAGAAGACTCGGCCCCTGGCTCAGGTCAGTTCACCAAGGAAAGTACTGAGGCCGACCCAGACTATAAGTTCGAGCCAGAAACATTTAACCAAGGTGGGCTGAAGCAGATCGGCATGAAAGGCGGCGCATTAAAAGTCGCCAACATAGCTAGAAAGGCCCTTGGCTTGAAGAAGCCTATATCGGTAATCGATATAAAAGAGCTCCTGAACGCTGACGATATGGGCGCGTATTTTGATGACCCTAAAGTAGCCGAGTATGTAAAAAATGTTGTCGAAGAGCTAAAAGCAAACCCAGAGGGTGGCGGTCGATACATTGGTTTCGCTGATGCGCACATCGTGTTGGTAGACCCAGATGCTGGTAAGAACGAATTAGACACTATGATGATAGTGGCGCATGAAATAGGCCACGCTTTATACAAAGAACAACTTTCAGAGACGTTGCAGAATCCCGGTCTATACAACCGACTCTTCGACGCTTTCCAAAAAGCACGTGACGCGAAAGACGCACCAGCCTCTTATAAAGGCAAGCGCGGTTTTGAAGAGTGGTACGCCGATCAGGTAGCTAACTGGGCTATTGGTGAGTACAGCAAGACCCAGAAAAAAGGTCTTATTGGCTCACACTTCATGAAGCTAAAAAGAAAGTTTGTTGCTTTCCACAGACAATTCTCTACTGAGATGAAGAGACGGTTTGGTAAAGGCGCATATACCCCTGAGTTCAAGGGTTATATGGAAGAGGTTTTAAAGACGTCTAAAGATGGCTCGACTGCCTCTGGTGCTCGTAATGCAACGATGCAAGAGAAAATTATTGTCCGCAAGATGGCTGAAGTAATAGAGAAGCAACAGCCAGGATTTACTGGAGCTATTATCAAGCAGGCGCAGAAGATCATTAGAAGTGATGGCTTCACACCCATCTACAACTTTATGTTCACCGCTGATTCTCGACTACGGAAGTTAGGCGGCGATAAGATCGCTGACCTGTTCTACACACGAGCTCAAGACGGCAAAGCGAAAGGAAAGAACAAGCTAGGCTACATCAAGAAAGCAATGCTAGAAGGTAATGCTTGGTTCAGTAAGCTCGAAGATGTGGTGGACGGTAAGTTAGATTCTCCAGAAGTACAGGAGTCTATCCGCCTTGCCTTCACTGATACGCCCACTCGTGACCTTAAAGACAAAAATGCTATTGCAGTGAGAGGGTGGTTCGACAGCTTCTATGACGAGTACATTGATCCATCCAACACAGATATAGGCCGCCAACGAGATTACGCACCAGTAGTGCTGAAGTTATCTGCTATTGACGATAATCCTCAGGCGCTTATCAAGCTGATCATGGAAGCTGAACCAGATGCCAAAGAAGCAGACATAAGAATGGCTGTGGCAAAACTGGTCAGTTACCAACAGGCAGTGATGGATGAGTCCCCCATTGATATCAAAGAGACAAACCCCGCTGCGTCAGCTGAGAGAGCAATACAACTAACAAAATCTGTCAGCAGAGATAAGCTGGCTGATGCAGGATTACTAGAAGATCCTGACGTTGCGTTGATGCGATACACCAGCAACATGGTCAGACGTGTTGAGTGGAATAGAAACACTAAAGATGATTTTGGTAATTCAATCTACGAAGAAGAGTTAAAGAAACTAGATCCGAAATCACAAGAAGAAGTTAAGAAGATTGTGCACAAGTACCTTGGTTATCAAGATGCCCCGCTCGGCCCAATGTGGAGAGCTATTAACAGTTGGGGCAGTGTTTTACAGATCTTCGCAATCTTGCCATTAGCTGTACTAGGTTCACTTCCTGAGTTAGCAGGCCCCGTTATAGCTAGTAAAGAGTTTGGTGCCGTTACTGTAGCGATGAAAGAGATCGTCAATACAGTCCGTAACCGAGACGAAGCCCGCGACTTAGCACGTGACTTAGGTGTAGTAACAAGCCAGTCAGTTGCTAACGTAATGATGTCGCAAGCAGAACTCGACTTCATGGACACTAACGCACGCAAACTTACCGATGGTTTCTTCCGAGTTACGCTCCTTGATACCTACACTAAATTTACCCGAGAGTTTGCATCCAACATGGGTGTTAGATTCTTGGAGAATCACAGCAACCCAAAGACGGCATCTGCGTTCTCTAAACGGTATTTAAAAGAACTGGGCGTTACTGCTGAGGATGTACAAGCTTGGTCTAAGAGTAATCAAGACTTCTCTACACCAGAGGGCAAGAAGGTTCGTGAAGCACTGCAACGGTTCGTAGAGTCATCAACCTTGCGCCCTAATGCTGCCGAACGACCTTTGTGGGCATCGGACCCTAGGTGGGCACTCGCTTGGCAACTAAAAGGTTTCTTCTATTCATACGGCAAAGTCATGCTTGCTGGCGCAAAACGTGAGTCAGGCAAACGCCTCGAAGGTGCATCAGCAAAAGATGTTAATACGTATGCAGCTTTGATGGGTTCAGCCGGTGTATTTGCTTTGATGGGTATAGCGACTATGCCTCTAGCAATGGTCGGCATGGAGCTCCGCGAATACGCTAAGTTCGGCTTGGCGTGGGCAATCCCAGGTATTGACCACGAGTCTAAAAACTACTTTAGAACTGACGGTATGGAGTGGTCACAGTATCTAGGTGCAGCCTTTGATAGATCCTTTGCAGCCGGCCCTGTAACTATCGCATCTCAAGCTATGCAGACAATGGACTGGGGCGGCGGTATTACTGGCGCGGCGGCTACTGTTGCTGGGCCTACAGCCGAGACAGTGAACAGAATATTTACGGACGGTTTCGGAAGCACTTTCGAGAACCGCATGTTACCAACAGGACTTTTATAATGAACTTACTATCCGCAATCATCGGCCCCGTAGCCAATATAGGTAAGCAGTACTTATCTAACAAAGCCGCAGAGAAACAGGCGAAACACGAAGCTAAATTGAACGTTATTCAGAACGATGCTGATTGGGAATCCAAGATGGCAGACGCATCTGCAAGCTCGTGGAAAGATGAGTTTTGGACTATAATATTAGCTGTACCAATATTTATGGTTGGTTACGCGATTATCGCAGACGATATGTCTGTAGTTGAAAGAACAAAGCAGGCTTTTCAAACATTGAACGATCTGCCTGAGTGGTATCAATACTTATTATTTATCGCGATCTCGAGTTCATTTGGAATCAAGGGCGCATCGAAACTTATGGGGATGCGCAAATGACTGATCCAGAAACAAACCGCCGTTTCGACCGGCTGGAAGTCAAGATCGATAAATTGACCGAGGTTCTTACTAACATCGCTCGAATGGAAGAAAAGCTGATTGGCGTAGATGGTCGCCTAAAGCGGCATGAATTCCGACTAGACGAGTATGAAAAAGACCTCGAGGGGATAGCTGAATCAACCAACGCAAACACAAGTACCGCCAAATTTGGCACAGCCTTACTAGCTTCCTTTTGGACTGCTTTTCTAGGCTGGGTAGTTTGGATGATGAAAGGATAAAACAAATGCCATATTACGATTTTAAATATTTTAAATACTCTGATTTTGATTGTCAGGAGACTGGCGAGAACGAAATGTCTGTGGAGTTTATACGCCGTTTAGACGAGCTGCGAGAGGCTTGCGGATTCCCCTTCTATATTACTAGTGGCTTCAGGAGTCCCAATCACAGCATAGAGAAACGAAAGCAAAATCCAGGCACCCACGCACAGGGGATCGCCGCCGATATAGCAGTGTCTGGTGGTGCACAACGCAGAGCTGTTGTGGAGAAAGCGCTTGAGATGGGGTTTAAAGGCGTAGGTGTTGCTAAAGGGTTTGTACACGTAGACATACGAGAGACTACCCCCGTGCTTTGGTGTTATTAATTACTGGCTTTATATTAGTAGGACTAATATAATCAAACAATCTATAGGTACAACGAATGGCATATTCAGAAACGCTGAAACTAGTAACAGGCGATACCCTGCCAGAGCTGACTTTCACTTTGAGAGACAGCCAAAAAGCTGTGGGCGGTAGCACCTTAGACCCGAACAATAGTGAAACCTGGGCTCCGATCGATGTAAGTGGCGCTACTGTGCGCTTACGCATAAGAGAGTTGGGCAGCTCGACTGTTAAGGCGACTTTAGTTTGCTTAGTTATTGACGGTGAAAATGGAAAGGTAGTCACAAACTTCCCAGAGGGGACTCTAGACAAAGCGGGAACATTTGAAGGTGAGATAGAAATTACATTCCCACTGGGGGGTGTTCAAACTGTTTATGACCTTATTAAGCTGAAGGTTAGGGGCGACTTTGACTAATGAGCTCCAAAACAACCACTACATTTCTTGAGATCAAGGCCGGTACATCGTTCGTAAAGATCGATGCAGAAACCGCGCATCGATATGTACAAGGAAGCATTGGTTGGCAGGACGTCGTGGCGTCGGAGCTTTATCTAAATCCAGATTCGAAGAATCAATACTTAGTAGATGAGCTTGCAGTACTGTTAGACAGCCCAGCGATCAGCATCAACAAAACTACTGTGGATGCTCTAGGGCTAACCGATGCACAGACAGTAGAGCTACAAAAAGCAATAAACGACACATTCTCAGTAGCAGACGAAGTAGCTCTTAATGTGGCGTTTAGAAGAGAGCCTACAGATTCCTTCGACGTAGCAGATATCACAGTATTTACGTACTCGAAGAACGTGTCAGACAGTTTCGGCCTAGCTGATGTGGATGGTTACGCGTTTACAAAACCAGCGTCGGACAGTGTGTCCTTTGGTGATGCAGATGCGGTTCTGATGACTAAGAACCCTGCTGACTCAGTTTCATTAGGTGACAATTCAGGCTTTGGTTTGAGTCGTGCAATAGAGCATGCCTTTGGCCTGACGGAAGAACACGGCTTCTCGTTTGTAAAGTATGTGGCAGACGCATTTGCGCTTGATGATTCCGCAACTGTAGACGCGATTAAAAAGTCTACTGCTGCAACTAAAACTAATATTTTTAGTTTAGGTGACGAGCAAACTTTCACCTTTAGCAAGACTGCAGCCGACTCATTCTCGCTAGCAGATGATTTCAGTTACACCTTGATTAGCTTGAACACCTCAGTACTGAACGCTTCAGCACTGAACGAATTTACCTTTAATTAACCGAGGCTTTTAAAATGCCAAAGATAACATCAGATCTTAAACTAACAGGGCATCTAACCATTGCAGTTAATGGTGAAGTAGTCCAAGAGATTCCAAACCTTGTCGTAAACGCTGGCAAGGAGTTTGTGATTTCTCGCATGAAAGACACTAGCGATGGCGCTATGACTCATATGGCCATTGGTACAGGCACCGGTGCACCTAGCGCAGGTGAGACTACGCTTGGTGCTAGCGAAGCTGCACGAGTGTCGCTGGACTCAACGACTGTTAGCGGGCAATCAATTACATACGTTGCTAACTTCCCTACCGATACCCCAAACACGCTGACAGGCTTGAATGAAGCAGCAATTTTTAATGCTGGTTCAGGCGGCATCATGCTTTGTAGAACTAAGTTTGCGGGCGTTGTGAATAAAGATACCACCGACTCTATGGCGATTAGCTGGACAATAACTGCATCATAACTAGGGGTTTTACATGACTGTAAAATTTTCTAATAGCGGTAAGGCGTTAATAACATCTACTGTTTACACTCACTCACAAACGGTGGATGTTGACGATGCATCCGTGTTTCCGTCTATTGTTGACTACGGAAATGATTACTTTTATGTAACTTTCCAAAATCCGAGTACCGGTGCCTCAGAAATTTGTAAAGTTACTGATGTGATGGGCAACAAGCTGTTCATCGAGCGCGCGCAAGATGGCACTACGGCGGGCTCTTTTGGGGCGGGTGATAAATGTGAAAATAGGCTGAACGCTGGTGCTTTAATTGAGGCGGTTAATGACTTTGATATAACGTCTCAAACTGATCCTAAGTACTTACGCTCAAACACTGACGATACCACCACTCATGTAATTACTTCGCACAGCGACGCTAAATGGCCTCTTGTTATTGGTAAGTTCGTTGGTGGTTCTCATAACCAGAAGATAAAACTCCAAGGTTCAGCAAGCCCGAATATAGATTTCTGTTCCGAGCAACACGAGCGAATGATGTTTGGTTACAGCTCGCTTGGGTATGGACAGTGGTACGTCCACGATGGCGATAACAACTCTGCTCGCCTGAAGCTTGATGAGGATGGCACGTTAAAGCTGACCGCTACTGTGTCTGCTGATGGCGTTACATCAGAGACGTATTCTGACGCTACCGTTTTTCACTCAGGGCTATTTACTAACAACGCCACTGACTGGGATACAGCATACAGTTGGGGTGACCACGCAGACGCGGGTTACTTAACGAGCGAATCAGACACCCTGCAAGATGTTGCAGCTCGTGGAAACACACTAACCACTAACGTCAAGTTCTCAGAAGATGAAGGCGGTATCGAGTGGTATAGAAACACTGACGCCGCATCGATCAAGTTTTATAACGACTCTGACGGCGACACCAACAGTCGCCTTGAATTCCATGTCAGAGACAACAAGGACGAATTCTTTTTGTTCACGTCATATGACCACACGACGGGGGAGAATACCGAGCTTCTTAAAATTCACCCAACCGCAGATATGACATTACGCGGTAACAAAGTTTACGACGCGGGTGACTTTACTAATAACGCTACGAATTGGGATACAGCATACAGTTGGGGTGATCACTCTGGCCTCTATCTAGGCGCAACCGCTACAGCCGCGGATTCAGACAAATTAGATGGTTACCACAAGTCTGATATTAACCCTGCCCATTCACACTATCGTTGGACAGATATTAAAGCAGCATCAGCGCAGGCTAAACGCCACCGCGTAATGAGGCTGTATGGTTGCCCAGCACATTGGGATTCCCGCTGGCAGAATATTCATTTTAAAGTTTGGTCTGAATCTTACGAAGCTACCTATCTTGAGTATGTGCTCGCCGGCGACTACAACGGGGGCGTCGCAACCTCTATGTACATCCTCCGTCTAAAAGACGCTAGCGGTTCAGCGGAACACAAGCGCTTTAGGCTGTTATTAGGAGATCCCGTAGCTGCTGGCTGGGACCATTCTGGCCAACCTACATATTACGTAGACGTTTATGCGGAAGCCGCGCACTACATGAACTTCACAGTTGCTGCGGAGTTCTATAGCGCTGGTTTTGCTAAGGATACTCTTCCTACGAGTGGCGGTGCGAGTACAGTAGTCTTTACAGACCCTGACGAAACCGATATTGATAATTTTTCTGAGAGTAAAACCGACTTCTATTTAGCTGATAACAAAGTTTTGCACGATGGTAACTTTACTGATAACTCAGGTAACTGGAATACAGCGCACGGTTGGGGTAACCACGCAGACGCGGGTTACTTAACTAGCCACCAAGATATCTCAGGCAAGTTAGATAAGTCTGGCGGTACGATTACTGGTGACCTCACCGTTGGTGACGTAGAAATATCCGTAAAATCAATAGGCGCTGGCGCGGTGGGGCTACAATTTCAGCCAAACGAGAATTATAAATGCATTCATCCAACTACATTTGACGATGTGGATCATGCAGACAGCATTAGCTTTGGTTGGTCAAATAACAAATGGAAAGACGGCTGGTTCGCTGGCGTAGTAAACGCGTCAGGTGGCGACTCGGACGATTGGAACACGGCATACAGTTGGGGTGATCACGCAGACGCTGGCTACTTAACTAGCCACCAAGACATCTCAGGCAAGTTAGATACGTCTGGCGGGACAATGACCGGCGTACTTACTGTCAACAAGGATGGAGACGCTCTTAATCTTAGGTCTACGACAAACGCTGAGCCAACACGGATAACCTTCAGCTCAGACGTTCCTGCCGCTCAAATTGGCCACATTGAATATAATCATTTAGATGCGAAATCATACGGATCTAATGAGGCGTTTATTATCGGCGGCTCTGAACCCACAATGACATTCTTGGCTGATGGCAAGTTAATGTTTAAAGATGGTATCTACAGCAAGCCAGCCAGTGGAACTGGAGCTGGCACGAGAAAAGATGCCAACTGGGATACAGCTTATGGCTGGGGTAACCACGCAGACGCGGGTTACTTAACGAATCATGATCCAGCAGTGCTGACGTCCCTTGGTAATTCAAGTGACCTTGACACGCTAGCTTATCGAGCTGGGATGTATGGCTGGTCTACAAGTACTACTGGCAAACCTTCTGATAACTATGGTCAGGTGCTATCAATTGTTAGTAGTGGTAACGCTCATAACGATTCTACTAATTGGATTACGCAGCTTGGGTTTGGTACCGGTAAAAACACTGCCCATTTCCGGGGTAAAACGAATGACGGCTCTTGGGGTGATTGGAAAACCTTTTGGCATACCGGCAATTTCACTGATAACTCAAGTAACTGGGACACAGCTTATGGTTGGGGTAACCACGCAGACGCTGGTTATGCGGCTAGTAGCCACGGGCATGAGGGTTTAAAAGGCGCTTGGGCAACTATTGACCTTAACTCTGTTGCAGGGTCTGACTACAGCTTCCAATGGGATCACTATAGTCAGGCTTCAACTAACAAGCCTGGTGCTTCTACCCCCGACAACGCTAACGGAGTGATTACTGCTAATACACATACCAGTAACTACCGCCACCAGATAGCGTTCCACTCAGACGAGCAGTTTTACCATAGAGCGCAACAAGCTGGCACTTGGGGCGGCTGGAATAAAGTTCTTCATGACTCGATGACGACGCAAACATCTAACATAACTATTAGAAATGCTTCGCCGACCCTTTATTTGCGGGATACTAACCACAACTCAGCTATGCTCCACGCTAACTCGGACATTTTTTATGTGTTGCGCGGAGGTGACGACGACACTGCGTGGTCGCAAGTTAATAGCAAGTGGCCGATGGAGATTAACCTAACCAATAACAACGCGACCTTTGGCGGCAATGTAACGGCGTACTCTGATGCATCTCTCAAAGAGAATGTCTCTCCTATTGGTAATTCAATGGAGATGTTTAATCAGATAGAAGCTAAACGTTTTGATTGGATCGTAGACGGCAAACACGACATAGGGTTTATAGCACAAGACGTGCAAGCCGCAGGGCTAACTGAAGTTGTTATTCAAAAGGACGAGCGCGACCCAGACACGGGCGAACTACTGGATACAAAGCTTACATTAGATTATTCCCGAATGGTGAGTGTTCTATGGGATGTTGTTAAAGACCTGAAAGAAGAAGTCGATGACCTTAAAGCTAAGCTAGAGGACAAAGACTAATGGCCATTCAAGCGTCAGGTTCAATAAGTATAGCAAGTATAGCGAGTGAGTTCGGTGGGGTTGCCCCGCATAGAATGAGCGAATATTGGGCCGCAGATCCCTATAAACCTACCCCCATAGTAGGCCCCTCCTCTTTATCTAACTTTTATGGCGCATCTGCTAGGACAGCTCAAGTAACTCCTGGCTACAGCTCGGACTATACAACCCGCTATGGCTGGTCGGCTCACAGAGGTAGTTACTACTCTAGTGCAGAAGAAGGACACGATTTTGCTGAGTTTGGTGATATCACAAAAACTACGGGTTTGATGGAAGACGGAAATCAGATGTGCTGTTTTGTTCTTTCAATGGGTGGATATTTTGAAGGCTTAAAGTTTGTCGTTGGTATGCGCGGAAGTAACTCTGATGCTTTTGAAATCTGCCGTGTCAAAGCTTTAGGGGGCGGGACTTATGACGGCACAGTTTGGGATATGCGCACAGAGTACGCTACTTGGGCTGCCCTACCTAGAACGAATCCCGCGGCTTATGGGTGGGTGTGGAGCAATACTAATGCGAATGCAGTGGCCATGAATGGTATGTGGAGCCACTTGTCTTCAGATAGACCCGTGGCAATTATGTTTAATCAAACGGATGACAGGAATCGATGATCAATTACGAGATTTTAAAGATAGATGCGGTACTTAACTATGTACAAGTATCTTATTCACGAGATGGGTATGAGACCTATTATGTTCAGCGGAACCTACCAGAGCCATTTTCAGAAGAGTCTATACACGCGATTGCTGTGAAGGCTGTTGAAGAAGCTCAAGAGTATTGGGATAAACGCGATGCAATTGCGTCAGTCGAGTTGACAGAAACAACTGGGCAGATAAAACCAGTAGTAAGGACCGAGCAGCCTGAGTTTAATCCTATATACGAAAGATGTACTTTTGATTGGGATGAGTCAGGTGACGAACGAGTAAAAGTTTGGACTATTGTTCCACATGCAATCGACAAAACCGCTCTTAATATAAGGCTGAAACGCGATGTTCTTTTAGGAGAGACGGATGTGGAGGGCCTTACTGATAGGTCTATGACTGACGAGACTAGAGCATACCGTCAAGCGCTCCGTGACATTACAGACCAAGAGACTTTTCCGAATAGTGTTATTTGGCCTATTAAGCCGATAGGGTAATTATAATGGCTAAGCTTAAATATTACGCGCTGTGCAGTCGGGGTATACCAGCGGTGAAGCGCCATTTGAGGTGCATACCAAAAGAAGATCTGGTGATCGTCCTTAATTCTACTAACTTAGATTTCTTAGCAGAAGCCGAAGCGTGGTGCGCGGAGCAAGGTATCGAGCATTACACCACGGAGTGTGATGAAACTGCGCCGACAGGTAAAAACACCGTATTCGACTTGTTCTTGGCGTCAGACAACGATTACATGGTTCTTGTGGATGGTGACGACTTTATCACTCCGCATGGGTTAGTGACGTATGACAAGATTGCGCAACTTGAAACCCCACCAGACGCCGTCGCTTTGGAGTACCAGTACGGCATCGTACCTAACGAGGGTTATCACGCAGAGTTAGCGACTACCTCTACTGCTGGCGACGGGTCCGCGAGACGTAACGCTCATGACAAACATAATCAAGATCACATACACGGCTGGGGGCTGCGAACATTTATACATCCCAAAGAGTGGTGGGATAAAGCGTTAGCAGGCACATCCGTAAAAGTATGGGATGATTTTACGCAAGCCTGTTCTGATGCTCACCAAGAGCTCTATTCGTTTGAGCACAAATATGTGAATGGGTGGGAGACGCATCTGCGAATTACTTTCTATTCGAGAAAAGCAGCAGCTTATAGATTTGATACTAGTTTGGTTGTTGGTGAAGACACCATGCAGTATTTTCAGCTTAAACATGCTTGGAAGACCGGCGATATTAACATCGTGCATCTCCACGAGGCTTACCCAACTTATGTCTACGACCAACGCATTGGGGGAGTTGTTTACCACGCTAATGAAGAAGACGACGGACGCGGCTGGTTAGACTGGATGACTAATCTGAATACAGCGTTTCGGGCATATGAGGACGCTGGTAAAATGCATACAGATATCCCCGAACGTATCGAGCTTGAGTTCGAAGACGGATACCGCCCCGACACTCTTGGGTTAGTGAACTACCCTTGCCGAACAATTAAGTATTGATTTGTTGCTAGTTATTAGTAGAACTAATAAAATAGAAGCAAAATGAGGTTCCAATGGTATATTTTAAGATAGATAGGTTTTCAGGTCTTGCACCAGCAATCAGTAGTCGATTGTTGCAGGAGCAGTTTGGCCAAATTGCACAAGATGTAAACTTTGAAACTGGTCGGCTTTTGGGAACCAAGCTATCAAGCCAAGTCTTTGAATTGAAAGATGGCGACCGCCGCTCAATATATAAGTATTACAACGGCAATGATGAATACTGGCTGCAGTGGGATGAAGACGTAGATGTAGCGGAAGGCCCTATCCCAGGTGATGAGATCAACCGCCTCTACTGGACTGGTCAGGACTATCCTCGGATTAGTTGGAAAACCAATATTGTGTCCGGCGCTAATCAACACTACCCATACTCAAGCTTTAGACTCGGCGTACCTGCACCAAGTGGAAGGCCAGTAGTCACTGTGTCTGGTGATGCAGACGAGACTCTTACTCCTCTTGATGTGTCATATGTAATGACAATCGTTACTAGTGATGGGCGCGAAGGCCCTCCTAGTTTGCCGTCAGCTGTAGTACAAAAAGTCGATGGTCAAATGACCACGATAAGCTTGCCATCAATATCCAATTTAATAGCTAATAACCATAATCTTGGGGTTGACGCGGTGTTTCGCCTTTATCGATCTAACACGGGCTCAACCACCAGCGCATTCCAATTAGTCCCGCAGGTTGATTTGCCAGACGGTTCTGTTACTTATTCTGGAGGCGCTATAAATCTGGGCGTAACACAAGTTGTTGACTACACAGATGCCGATCAGTTAGCGGAAGTAATACCAAGTGCTGGGTGGATAGGCCCACCCGATGACGACCATGCTCTATATCCAGATGGCCCTCTCAAAGGCTTGATACCTCTAGGTCAGGGGGTAATGGCTGGATTTACTGGCAAGCGGTTTTGTATCAGCGAACCATTTTTACCGCACGCTTGGCCAATTAATTACCGTATTACTACTGAGCAGGATATTGTGGCGATTGCCTCAACTAACGGTGGTGTAGCTGCATTAACAGCTGGTCAGCCTTACTTCATTACAGGTACTGATCCCAGTGCAATGAGCGCGATCCGCGTAGATTTAGCACAAGCATGTGTCAACAAAGAAAGTGTCGTGGACATGGGACAGTACGTTATGTACGCGGGCCCTGATGGGTTGTGCGCGGTAGAAGGTTCTCAAGGCAAGGTTCTTACTGAGGGCTTAATTACAGCTCAACAGTGGCGCGATGCTACCGGCGACTATCGACCCGAGCAGATAAAAGCATTTAGACACGAGAACACCTATGTTGCTTTCCACGAGAACGGTGGTTTTGTATACGATCCACGTGGTGATGAGAATTCACTTGCTACTCTTACTTTGGATAATCAAGAAAACCAAGCTGTAAGAGGTGGATACACAAACCCTCGCGATGGTGAGCTATATCTAATACGTGATGAAAACATCATGCATTATCAAGCCTCTAACATTTCGCGCCCCGCAACTTTTAAAAGTAAAACGTTTGTTGCTCCTAAGCCAACATCTATGAGCTGGGCCTGTGTAAGTGCAAACCGATGGCCTGTAGATATCTCAGTTATTGCTGATGGTGTAACAATTGCTGAGTACACCATTAATAAGCAAGGTGACGCTGCCTACCTTCAAAGCACAACTACACCTGAGAATATAAACAATACCATTATCGCAGAGCCGATTATGCGCCTGCCCGCGGCGCTGGCTACCGAATGGGAGATACAAGTTTCAGGGGAAGATGTAAACGAAGTGTGCATTGCGCAGAGTATGGAGGAGATCCGTACATCATGACCAAAGCGACTAAAGTTCCTGGTATACCTAAAGTACCTACAGAGGCTTCTCCTTTAACGCGCGCTTTTCTAAACTCGGTTGTCGAAGCTTTAGAGATACGGCTTGGGCGCAGAGGAGACCCTAAAGATAGGGCTGTTACTTTGCGAGAACTTATTGAGTCAGGTCTAGCGAAAGAACTAAAAGCGCGGCCGTTTGATCCAAATAACTTTAGTGGTGGTGTTGGTGGTGGGGGCAGTATAGGTTTTGGCCCTAGCGCGCCAGAGAGTGACACTTCAGTCCCCCCGATTCCTACAGGACTGACAGCCGCGGGCGCTTACAGCGTTATTAATTTATTTTGGGCTCAGCAATTTGATACCTACCCAAATCATGGCCTGACCGAAGTCTGGAGTTCAGATACAGACGACCGCACGGCCGCTATATTTGTAGGTAGTTCCGCCGGCAGTTCTTACATGGACAACGTTGGCTCTGGTATTAAAAGGTACTACTGGATTCGAAACGTTTCTCTGTCAGGTATAGCAGGAAAATTTAACTCAGAGAGCGGTACTGTTGCTGAAACTTCGCCTGATGTTGAATACCTACTTGAGCAGTTGACTGAAGCAATCACATCGAGTGAATTGCACGAAGACCTAAGTACTCCAATTGGTAACCTTCCGAATGATACGGCAGCTGAAATTGCCGGCTTACAAGAAGCTGTAGGTACTGACCTTTCAGATTTTAAAACTGAAATAAAAGACGAAATTGATGCTATTAGGAACACTCCTGTATGGGAAGCCGACAAAGTGTATGCCGTGGGAGACTTGGTTGTATATGACACTAACTTATATGCGGCGAATACATCACACACTTCCACGGATGCTAACGCACCGAACACAGATGATCCTATTACTAATACTACTGAGTGGAATCACGTTGGTAATTACACCAGCTTAGTGGATGTTCTTGTACAGACAGAAACTACTAAAGCTCTTTTGGTCAGTGACTACATCACTAAAACAGATACCGAGACTGCTATATCTACCGCGAC
>ERZ1048068.474-NODE-474-length-37274-cov-15.672748_pt1 | contig 37274 bp, 33 predicted proteins | sample MGYA00383098_ERZ1048068 | MGnify/ENA primary metagenome ERZ1048068 (study PRJEB29581, sample SAMEA5548368) | metagenome | biome: marine; feature: coastal; material: water | depth 1 m | study: Short-term variability in the microbial, nano- and picoplankton... | reverse complement strand
CATATGGCGGGGGGGTTGATCCATATGCCTGAATCCCTCACTGAGAATGGCTCTCAGCCAGTATTGTATTCGTGGTGGATTATCAGAGATTGGCTCAAATATGATCAGCTAGTTCATACCTACGGATTTGGAATTACTACCTGGGTTTGTTGGCAAATTCTTCGATCTAACATAATAAAACAAACAGGTCATACCCCTGAAGCTAGCTATGGGCTTTGTATTTTGAGCGCTGCTGGGGGTATGGGGTTTGGTGCATTGAATGAGGTAGTCGAATTTATCGCTACGTTGACGATTCCAGAAACTAATGTTGGTGGCTATAACAACACAGGCTGGGATCTCGTCTTTAATCTCATTGGTTGTGCATTGGCAGCCATTATCATTCGTCAGGCGCACGGGACGAACAAGTAAGGATAAGGACCACATTGTTTTTGACTATCCACTTGATGTTGTGTCTTGCAATGAGACAGCCGTATTCACGCTGATCATTATTTTGCTGGTAAGCGGGGCGGGGATCGAGAGATAAGGATTTTTCGATTAATTGCTTTGTCGCTGAATCTATCGCGTTGTCGCTATTGTTACGCCAACACACATGAAGCGATTGGGGGCGATCCTGTGCGAAGCCGCCAATGGCTTGAGCAATGGAATCGGCGTAGGGAACGTAGGGTTTAATGTCGATGATGGGAGTGCCATCAACGAGGTCAACACCTCGTACATGAATGACAGGGCCATGTGGATTATCATAATCTATTCGTTCTATTTCTAGACAGGAGAGTCCTATTGGGTTGGGCCGAAATGGAGACCTGCTTGCAAAAACACCCATTTTCTTATTACCGCCGAGGCGGGGAGGCCTCACACTAGGTTTCCACTGTTTACCGCTGGTTTGATGAAAAACAAATATTACCCATAGGTGAGAAAACCCCTCCAATCCTCTTACAGCATCTGAATCACGATAATGAGGTTCGAAAGTTATTTGCCCCCACGCATCACTTACTAGGCCGGGTTGACGAGGAACACCAAACTTCTCTTGGTAACATGTCTTAATAGAGGCAATCGGTTCGATGTTCATGATAGAAGAGGCGGTAAGCTAATTAATAAAACGAATGACAGGGAGTTATTATTGATCTTAAGTTTCATAGGACCTGCGTGATATTAACAATGCCATATTGAGTAAGCTCATTGGAATATATCGGTGAGGATGAAGAGATGAACACACAGCCTTATGAATGCGCTGAAATCAACGTATATCGACAAAAAACGGAGCTGAGCAAGATGCTCAACTCCGTCATGTTATTAGCTCTCAATTACGCTATCCAATACTAAATAGCATAAAAACGATGAGAAAATATTAGCGGACCTCACCCGGACCCCAATCAAATCCAAATTGTAGCCAGATGCTGTCCTCTGTGCCGTGACCCTTGATGTCATCGTGGTTATATTGCAGACGCACAAGACCTGTGAGATCACTTCCAAAATCAATTTTCTTGGTAAGGGACGGTGAGATACGTTGGCGCTCAGCAAGCTCAGGATCAGAAACACCCTCAAGATATCCGTAACGAAGACCGGCTTCCCAGTTTTCTTTGAATTCCCAGAGTAAAGCGGTGTTAAAGCCGCTATCATCGAATCCACCTTCGTCGTTTTCTACATCACGCATCAACCACTCGGTGCGCCAGCGAAATTGCTGTCCGCCGGCTTCGAATCCATTTTGACGCCAGGTGTAGGTGAAGTCAGCACCGTAAACATCGGTCGTCATGCCAAAGCCGTTATCTCCTGTGAGGAAGCTACCTCCCACCTGAAAACGGTGAAAGTCATTAGGACCAAATTGTGTCTGATAACGAATGACGACAATGTTTTTCTCGGGACGTGCCATTTCGGCCTCCTCGTTGTGGCCATGCTCATCTTCACCACCTGCCTCTTCAGCACCATGATCTTCTTCTTCATGATCATGGACAACTGCTGAGCCCAATCCGATACTTAGCGCATCGTGCCATGATGTTGGTATGAGCCATGTGAGCTCACCACCATCGTAAGCGAATCCATCTTCACCGAGAAATCTGACGTTGGTCATATTTGCATCGGCAAAATCCCATGCGTGAAGGTGACGTGCATTTTGGTCGCCTAAGCGTGCCAGCATACGACCACCACGAAGTTCAAAACCTCCTGGCAAGTCAGTCAATTTAAGGAAGCCCTCTTCAAATTCAGATTCAAAGTCACTTCCGTCGGTTTTGTAGGTATTGACGGTGGCGAAGCCGGACACGTAATCACCAAGATAGATGTTGGCACCGATTTCGAAACCTTGGAAGTTGAAGTTGTCTTCTGAAGGGTCATGGCCACCCAGTTCAACTTCATCAGAAGGGAGTGTGGTATTACCATGAGCTAATCTCAGGTGCATTGTAGGTTCGAGGCGTATTGCTTCAACTTGCTTGTTTGAGCTAGCGCCATTGTTTATAACATTGGCGTTTTCCTCTGCCTCTGTTGTGGCGGAAAAGCTTAACGATGCAACAATTGATGTAATACCAAGATAAGGATAGTATTTTTTATTCATATTTTTTGTTAGGTTTGTTTTAGTTGATTTGGGATTTTTTGAATGGGCTGTAATTAGGGCTACAGAAATAGGCTAGAATAAAGAGGCTGCCGAGAACGAGAACGATGGCGGGACCAGTTGGAATATTGAGAGGGATGGAGATAATGACGGCTAGAATAGCACTCACACACCCGACTACTCCACCACCCCAAAAAAGCCATCTGGTGTGGTTGGTGAATAGAGAAACGATGGCACCTGGGACTACCAGTAGACCGATGGATAAAATCGGTCCGACAGCTTGAAAGCTCGCCATCAAAGCGAAAATCATCAGCGCATAAAGAAGGTAGTTCATCCAGCGAACACCAACGCCTTGAACGGCTGCTACGTTTGGCTCAAACAAAGTTAGCAACAGTGGCCGCATGAAAAGCGTTGCACTCAGCAAGGTAAAGCACGCGATGGCAAAAAATACTTTTAAATCGTCGTCACTTACTGAAAGGATACTTCCAAAAAGCCAGTCTTCAAGATTTTGGGATGTGTGTACGTATTGAAGCAATAATACACCAAGGGCGAATGCGGTCGTAAAAAAGATCGCTAGCGCGGTGCTTTGAGGAAGTCGCGTGTTGCGCGTGATGGCAACTGAACCAAGCCCTACTATCAAAGCCGCTAATAAGGCACCCATAAATGCTCCAGCTTGTGTCAGTGCCCCTGTGATAAGCACCACAACGACAATGCCCGGAAGCATGGTGTGGCAAAGAGCACTTAAGGTGAGGGAGCTGCGTCTCAGTAAGACGAAACCGCTGACAAAACCATTGGTAAAGCCAATCAATGCAGCCGCTACGAGTGCTCGCCGAAAAAACGGCATGTCTAGTATTTCAAGTAGTTCAGACATTGGCCATATTGCTGAAGGTGAGACGTAGGTTTTCCTCGCTAAGGGTGCTTTGGCATTCACCGCATGCGATCACACGCTTATTCAGTAGCATGACATCGTCAAAAATATCAGCGAGGGTGTGAATGTCGTGGTGAGAGGCGATGACGAGACTGTTTTCTTGTGCTAGTTTGCGCAGCAAGCGGGTTAGGTTTGCTGTGTGATCACGATCAAGTCCAGTGAAGGGCTCATCTAATAATAAAACATGAGCTTCTTGAGCTACGGCTCGAGCGATAAAGGCGCGCTGTTTTTGGCCACCAGAAAGCTCACTAATTTGGCGGTTAGCGAGCTCGCCGTCCATTTCCATCAGAGCCAGTGCCCGCTCAACAGCAAGATCATCTTTTTTTGAGAATCTTCGCCATGGGCCAAGCTGTGAATAACGACCCATCTCAACCACGCCGCGTACGGTAATGGGAAAATCCCAATTCACTTCTTCATGTTGGGGTAAGTAAGCAAACTCACCCCCTCTGGTCCTTACGTTGTTCTCACCTGACCAGGTGATGTCTCCTTGACTTTGTTTGACGAGTCCAGCAATCGCTTTAAGTAGTGTACTCTTGCCAGCGCCATTCGGGCCGACGAGCGCTAGGCTAGTACCACAGTGCGCGTGTAGGTTGATACCTTCTAAAACCGTGTTTTTGCGATAAGCGACTTCAAGGTTTTTGATGATAAGCTCATGGGTTTGTCCCTGAGTGTGGCTGTGGCTGCACTTACTCATGATGATCTCCGGTGCTATAGTCAAAAGTTTCGTTTATACTTTTGGTGGTAGTGAAAAAAGAAAAACGCTTATGATCCCCGTGGTTGGGGGCGATGGAAATTTGCACAAAGTGGTGCTCGCCTTTGATGGCGTCATCTGGCCAGAGAACGTCTAACCAGTAGGTCGTGGATTGATTTGATACCAGCTGCACGATTTCATAGCTGGGGTTTTCTGTTGAGTTAGTTGTTGTCAGCACTACTTGATTTTCGTCTCCGTCCGTAGATGGCTGGGTGAGGGTGTATGATAACGGAGGGGAAGAGAAAATAAATTCGATCTCAGCTTCAACGACACCTCTATCAGCGTTGGTGTTCGCCACTGGAGCTGGCAGGTTGTTGGGCTCATCCATGCGAATATAGCTCCTGCCGGCGAAGCCGAGGATGACTAATGTAATGAGTAGCAATAATGCCTGAAGAGGAGGAAGACCTCGCATGGTAATGGAAGTAGAACGTTGTTTGAGCCAGTAAAAGACTAAGGAGTAAGTGCTGCTACGATGATGGAGACATTTTCACGCATCATTTTTTCATAGTTTGGAGCACCATCAGCTACCAGCGTGCCACCGATCTTAATGCCGGTTTCTTTGGCGATGATCTGCAGTGATTTTGGATTTGCGCGTAGTTCAGGAAAAATAGCTTTCACACGGTATTTTCTGATCTCTTGAATAGCTTGAGCTTGATACGAAGCACTGGTTTTTTGATGAGCAGTCAGGCCTTTGATGGGTAGAGATTTGAAACCATATTCCTTACAGAAATATCCAAATGCAGCGTGTGCGGTGCTAAGAATACGATCTTTGCGTGGTATACGGCTCACCTCTCGCTTGATCCATGAGTTGAGTGAGTCCAGACGCTTTGAGTATGCTGCAGCATTGGCTTTGTAGGCCGCTGCGTTGGCTGGATCAGTAGTTGCAAATTCTTTTGCGATGACACGTGCAGCTTTCTGCATGTTGCTGACGCGATGCCACCAGTGAGGGTCAATTGCACCGTAAGCATGGTTTGGGCAGCAAACGTAAAGGCTGTCGCGGCCGCTTATTTTTTGAGATGGGATAGTTTTACCCACTTCGACTACCTTTGCATGATTACCTAATGTGCTTCTGAGTTTATCTAAGTAGATTTCTAGATTTTTCCCACTGGCCAGGTAGAGCTGAGCATCTTTAACTTTGATCAATGCTTTGGGAGTGGGCTCGAAGTCATGAGGATTCGCATGCGGATCAATTAATTGAAACACATGAGCGTGTTGACCAGCTACCTGTCTGGCAACATCAGTGATAAATGGGTGCAGGCTCGCGACTTTGAGCTCAGCGCGTGCAGGAGCTATAGACACCGCGGATAAAAACCCAAGAATGAGAAATAGTAGTTGATATTTCATATCGGGAAAGAGGTCTTAATGCAAAATATATACTATTGCAAGTTTTTTGCATTAAAATATCTAAATAACCTAGGATTGTGAATTGGCATTTTATAATGGGGCATTAAAAAATACCCCATGATCACTCGCTTCGCACCATCTCCAACGGGACACCTTCATTTGGGGCATGCCTATGCAGCGGTGTTTGCACATCAACTTGCGATAGAGAATGGCGGGAAGTTTTTACTTCGCTTTGAAGATATCGACATGACTCGAGTGAGGCCTCAATACTACATGGCGATGGAGCAAGATCTCGCTTGGCTGGGTACGCATTGGGATGGGGTGCCAATCAGACAATCAGATCGATTACCAGCATATGCTGAGGCGCTTCAAAAACTTACGGCTCTAGATGTGCTCTATCCTTGTTTTTGCACGCGTCGTGAAATCCAGCAAGAACTGAAGTCGATGGCTCACGCTCCTCACGTCTCAGGAGCAGAAGAAATCTATCCTGGGACATGCAGAGGCTTAAGCCAAACAGAAAGAGCTGATCGCATTGGAGGTGGGGCAGCTCATTGTTGGCGACTTGATGCGCGAGCAGCATTTGAGCTTGCTGGGCCATTGGTGTTTGAGGATAAAATGAAAGGTGTTATTGATGTTGATCCGTTATTGTTGGGGGATGTTGTTTTGGCGCGTAAGGATATCGCTACCTCATATCACTTATCGGTGGTGACAGATGATGATTTTCAAGGGGTGACAGATGTCACACGGGGAGAGGACCTGTTACCGTCGACTCATGTGCATCGATTGTTGCAGCACCTGCTAAAGATGACGGTGCCAGTATACCACCACCACAGGCTGATTGTTGATAAGGCAGGTAAGCGGCTAGCCAAAAGAGATGCGGCGTTGAGTCTGGCAACGTTTCGCCAACAAGGCAAAAAAAGTGAGGATATCTTGGCGATGCTTGCGCTTTCTCTCAATAGCTAGTGTCTTCGCAGCTGATTAGTGACTTTCGGTGTGGAGTTTCTTTGGCGTTTTTTGTTGTTACCTGCCAAAAATAAATAATATGCGGAGGCTGTTAAGTACTACAATTATAGTAGAACCTTCGTGCCCCAAGACACCGATAGTGAGTGGAATCCAACTACCGAGCGCAGCGAGACCAAGAAGAATTACAACGCCGAGCGAGATGCTTAGATTTTGGCGAATAATTTTGCGGCAGTATCTGCTGATGTGATAAGCCTCAAGTAGGCTTTCTAGGTTATCGTGGGTGAGAACTACATCAGCTTGTTCCAACACAGCATCACTGCCTCGTAAGCCCATACCGATTGACACGTCAGCGGCAGCGAGGCTGGGCGCATCATTGATTCCATCCCCAGCCATGGCAACCTTGTCGCCGCGATTACGCCAGTTTTGGATCAGTGCGACTTTATCTTCTGGATGAAGCCCGTGATGAAAATCACGAAGACCAACCTCGTCAGCAATGATCTTGGCAGACTCTGCTCTGTCACCTGTCAGCATCGATGTTTTGATGCCGTCTTGATTGAATTGGCTAATTAATGCCTTTGCCTCAGATCGCGGGGTATCTCTCAGTAGCAGCCTGCCTGAAAGATCCCTGTGGTGAACAATCACTTCAGTCAACCCAGCTTCCGGAAGTGGTAGTTGCTTGAGCCATTCATTGGAGGGATCTTGGTCTAAGATTAATTCTCGACGTCCAAGAGCAACGCAGTGACCATCGTGACTGGCTTTGAGTCCTTGACCTGGAATGGAGACAAAATCAGTAATGCTTATTTTACTACCATCCCTTTTATCGTGTTCGGCTAATATAGCTCTCGAGAGTGGGTGGGTTGAGTTGAGCGAAAGTGAGGCGGCAAGAGTAAGTAAGGTTTGTTCACAGCCTTGGTTACATGTGTCTATACCAATAAGTTGAAGTTCACCTTTTGTTATAGTGCCTGTTTTGTCCATCGCGAGGCGGGAAATATTCGCTAAATTTTCTACCGCAATACCTCCTCTGAACAGCACTCCGCGGCGAGCACCGCTGGCAATACCTGCAAGAATTGCACTCGGAATAGAAATGACGAGAGCGCATGGCGAGCAGACAACTAGTAATGTCATGGCACGATAGAACGCTGATTTGTTTTCGCCATCAGATAAGAATGCAGGCAGTTGCATACGGTAATGCCAAAATAAAAACATCACTAGAGATAGAGTTAGAATTCCAATGGTATAGGCTGTGCCGAATCGATCAGTGAAGCGTTGAGATGGAGCTTTTGATTTTTGAGCTTCATTGATGAGTGCAATGATGCGCGCATGTGCGCTTTCACCCGCGACCTTTTGAACACGAGCGTCTAGTTTGCCCCAGGTGTTGATTGTTCCTCCGTAGACATGATCACCACTACGTTTTTTAACTGGGTTGGCTTCGCCTGTTATAGATGATTCGTCGGCAGAACTTTCTCCCGCAATAACGACGCTGTCGGTCGGGAATAGTTCGCCAGGTAAAATCCGAATTCGATCGTCTAGACGTAAGGCCGAAACTGCTACTTCCTTAACAGTATCATTTGCCCCAATGAGTAGGGCTTGTTTGGGTGCATCATCGAAGAGGGTACGAATTTCTCGCTCTGTTCGTGCCATGGCCATTGCCTCTAACGCGCCACTTAGTGAAAATAAAAACAATAAGGCAGCGCCCTCCCACCATGCACCGATGAAGGCGGCGCCGACCGCGACACAAACCATTAGGAAATGAATATCTAGTCGTAATTTTCTGAGTTTATTTAGTGTGTCTAATGCGGCATCCCAACCACCAGTCATGTAAGCGATCAGATACAAGCCAAGGGTGATATTGGCCATATCTGGATAGCGCTGGGTGATGATGCCAGCTAATGTGGCAAGCCCGCAAAGAATAGCACTTCCGAGTAAAAGGGGCCATGAATTTTCGCTATGATCATTCGTCATGGTTCACATACACATGATAACTAACTTGGTCTCAATAAGAAATAGAAAAACCCGTGAGACTCGTTCTCAATAATGGATTTTTTGGCCTCATTTACTTAACCTTCTTGGATGTGATAAGCGTGATAATTTGGCTGTTGTCGTTGCATGCAGCGTTGGCTGTGAAGTCGCCAATGACTCGTTCTATTGAAAACCCCGTTTGGTTGAGAAGGAGTTTGATTTCACGAAGCCAAAACCATGTGATTTTTTGTGTGCTTTGGCTTTCTTCTAACACGTTATTTTTTTTACTGTCTAAGATTTCATAGCGATGCTCTCTCTCGAGTATCTGGGCGATGCGCTTGATGTGAAAACGCGTATGGCAACGTGCGGTCTTGTGATCGTTCATCGTAATTTCTTGATCAAGAAACCACTCATCCTCTTGCAAATCGCCAGTAATTTCTGCCCACGGAATAAAAACGGTTATATAGAGGCCGCCTCCTGGATGAAGGTGCTGCTGTATGTTGGTGAGCGCTGCCAAGATCAACTCAGGATCAATCAACTGGAGTGTAAAAGCGGGGACGGTGATTGCATTGTAAAGAGAGCCTGTGCTAAAGCTCTCTATGCTTGCCTGATGTAAAACAGGCTGAAATGCTTTGGTGTTTTCTTGGCACAGCTGGAGCATGTCTTTCGAGTTGTCCAAGCCCTCTATTAAAAAACCATCTTGTAATAACGGAGCAAGTAACCGCCCCGAGCCACAACCTAATTCCAGAGCTGTGCCTGAATATTCTTTCAGGAATTCCTTAATGAGCTTGAGCTCAGCACTTGGACCTTCCGAGGCCCAGAATGAGTCATGTAGTTTAGCTTCAAGCTGGTCGTACATAGGTGATGGTTGTGCTGTGGAATCGATGGGTCTGAGGGCTAGGCGTCTTGCGCCTTAATCATTGCGTAGATGGTCGTTCCTGATGATGGGGTTCGCATTTTCTCATATGCGACCTCTAAGCCTCTGTCTTCGGTTACCCTGAATAATAGAATATACTCATCACCATACATCTCTTTAAAATCATCTAAGGTGAATTGCTCGGTGAGGGTTGTTTTTTTAATAACTGCGCCCTCAGCAACAAAACGCTCAAGCATTTTAAATTGTGGCCTTGAGGGGAAACAGATACGCCCACGCATATGAGAGGCTACTGCTGTCTGATGGTGGTCATCGTCATCAATCGGTGCTACCTGCCAAACATTTTCGCTGCCAAAGACATGAATAAAGTGATGGGCTGCTAGTGAATTAACTTCGTCGTTTGGGGTGGTTGTAATGAGTTGTCCTAAGCCTGTTAATTCAAGTTCGTCCTCGACGTATTCTGAGAGAATATTTGCACGCACAGCAGGAAGGCCCTCTAATTTAGCCCGAGCTATATTATTATAGTTGGTATCGAGTAAGAGAACGTCGTGACCATCATCTTTGAGTGCCTTAGCAATGAGCCGAACCCATTGTCCTGCGCCGGCAAAAAGGACGCCGCGCGGATTTTCAGTCGCTAGGCCTAGCCGGCGGGCAATAGGTGCTGAGAGAATTCCATAAAACGCGACCGTGCCGACGATTACAATAAAGACGAGAGGGACCATTTGATGAGAGAGGTGCTCAATTTCTTTTCCCATACGACCCTCCTCGATAGCGTGAGCAAATTCTAATGAAAAGATGGCGGTGACAGCTGCTGCGACAATGCCTCGCGGCGCCATTAACGATAAGAAAACCTGTTCCTTAAAAGTGACTTGCCGAGAGAAAAGATTAGCGCCAAATACAGCAAGAGGGCGAACGATTACAATGAGCATTGTTAATAAGCATAAGCCAGGGATGAGGGCTTCCTTGAGTGCGTCAAGCGCGACGCGACCAGAAAGAACGATGAAAAGAACGGAAATGATTAAGACTCTTAAGTTTTCCTTAAACTCGAGGATGTGTTTAACGGATACTGATTTTTGATTCGCCAAGGCAATACCCAACACGGTGCATGTAAGTAGTCCAGACTCAGCCTGAATGGCATTTGATACAGCAAATGCGGTGGCCGTAACAGCCAGCAGAAAAACAGAGTGGAGGTAGTCTGGTATGAGGTGGAATTTGAGCATCAGCTCAATGATTTTTGCCAATAGAAATGCTAAGACGACACCGACAAGTAATGTCAGGCCTAGGGCACGTAGGATCTCATCGCGCGCGGCATCAACATTACCAGCTATAGCAACTTGAAAAACGAGCACAGCTAAGATCGCCCCAATAGGGTCAATTACGATACCCTCCCATTTCACAACGTTGCCAATTTTTCGCGACGGTTTGATGTGCCTAAGCAGCGGAGCTATCACGGTAGGCCCTGTCACCACAAGTATAGCGCCTAGTAAGGAGGCGACTCGCCAATCAAAGCCCAGTATATGTTTCATTGCTGCACAGCTGAGCACAAAGCTAATGACAACACCGAGCGTGCATAGCCGGATCACCGGTGTGCCACTCTCTTTAAGGTCTGAAAATTTGAGGGTCAGCCCACCTTCAAAAAGAATGATAGCCACGCAAAGACCGACGGCCGAGAGAAGTACGCTATCACCGACCAAATAATCGTCGATAGTTGCACCCGCAAATTGTCCAAGGCCAAAGCCAAATGCTAACAGTACTAAAATAGAGGGAAGCTTACATTTCCAAGCAAGCCATTGCGCGGCGATGCCTAACGCCAGTACTAGAGTAAAGTATGTTAGAGGAGTCATGAAGCGATGAACGATTGAATAGATAAAAAGACTACATGACCATATCAATTACAGGCAATTTTACAGCGCTTGGAAGCTTGAAAAAAAATACATGGTGACTTGACGTGAGGGCTCGCAGCTAGGAGTATCTTTAAAACACTTCTCGTGTAGCTCATCGTTATCACCCTTACCGCTGCTACCTTCTACTGACCACCAACGCCACGACGCACTGTGTACTCCAACGAAGACTATCTCCTCGAGCTGCTGACAGAGGCGGGGTTGGTAACCAACCAAGAAATCGAGGACGTGAGAGCGAGCCTAGACGAGAGGGAGAGTGTCGTTGAATGTTTCATTAAGAATCAACATCTCACAGAGGAGCAGGTTGCTCGAGTGTCTGCCAAAAGTGCGAGTATGCATTTCATCGATCTGGAACATACACCTATCGCACCAGACATTTTTGAGCAAATTCCTGATGATATCGCTAAAAGATTTCGAGCAGTTCCGGTCTTTGATGATGGGACAACGCTCACGGTAGCGATCGCAGACCCGCTAGATTTTGAAGTATTAGATGGTCTACCCCACATTATAAAACGTGAGATAAACCCCGTTTGTGCAACGGCCTCAGCGATCGACTTAACTATCAGGCAAAACTACGGAGGCGAAGTTGCTGAGGATGAAGTAGAGTCAGAATTCACTGTGGTGACTCAGGACGGGGCAGAAGATGCGTCAGAGGACGATGCGCCTATTATCAGGTTGGTCTCAACCATGTTGCTGGAGGCGTTTAAGTTGAGCGCGAGTGATATCCATATTGAGCCGATGGAGACTACTCTGCGTCTACGTTACCGTATTGATGGCAAACTCATTGAAGCAGACAATCATCCTAAAAAGCTTCACCCTGCTATTGTCGCCCGGATCAAGGTGATGAGCGGTACCATGAGTATTGCTGAGAAACGCCTACCACAGGATGGTCGCATTCAGATACGCGTTGCAGGCAAGGAGGTTGACCTGCGGGTGTCTTCTGTTCCGAGCAATCATGGCGAGAGTATCGTGATGCGTATTTTAGATAAAAGTGCGCTGATGCTTGGTTTGCCAGAGCTTGGTTTTTTCTCCGATGATCAGGATGAGATTAATGAGCTAATCAGCATGCCAGATGGCATTATTTTGGTAACCGGTCCAACAGGCTCGGGAAAAACGACCACCTTGTATGGCTGCCTCAATACCATTAATAAACCAGATCGTAAGATCATCACGGTGGAAGACCCCGTAGAGTATGAATTACCCGGCATCAATCAAGTCATGGTGAAAACAGACATTGGCATGACCTTTGCCGCTGCACTTCGTGCAATGATGCGTCAGGCTCCTAATGTGATCATGTTGGGAGAGATTCGAGACGAGGAAACGGCGAGTATTGCAATCCAAGCAGCATTGACTGGCCATCTCGTTTTTTCTACCCTGCACACTAATGATGCGCCTGGAGCTGTCGCGCGTCTGGTTGACATAGGGGTGAAGCGGTTTTTGATAGCGTCTGCTGTGAGGGCTATTATTGCGCAACGACTGGTCAGAAAACTTTGCCCTAACTGTAAGTTGCCGGCCACCTTGACAGAGAGGGAAATGCAGACATTGAATCTCGACTTACGCCAGGTTGCAGAGAGTAATATTATGAGCCCTAAGGGGTGTGAAATGTGTCGTAATATGGGTTACCGAGGCCGTATGGGGATTTTCGAGTTATTCAAAATCGATGATGAAGTGAGACACCTCATCAATGAGGATTTGACTTCCCCGCAACTGAGGCGAAGGGCTCGTGAATTGGGTATGCGCACACTTCGTGAAGACGGTATTCGTAAGGTTTTGGCGGGGATCACCGCGCCAGATGAAGTTCTTCGTGTAACGACATCCGATAATGATTAATTAAATGTAGCATTCTAGAGTTCGCATGAGGCTTCGGCAGAGTATGCGCACACGATCTATTCCGTAACACTAACCAGCTTCCATGGACCACTCACAACTTATCGACATCTTTATGAACCGAGGCTTGGTTGACCAATACCTTGCTGACGATATTCTCATGGAGGTCGAAAATAGCGGCAAGGATGTCCCAGAGATTCTGACAGACTATGAAGTGATTCAGAAAGAGGAGGATGTCTGGCCGATCATAGCGAACGAGTTGGGTGTGGGCATTGTTGACGACCTCCTACATTTCAACGCGCCCCCAGAGTTATTGGCTATTATTCCTGGGGGCATGGCACGACTCCACGGGGCATTTCCGGTGAATATTGATGGACACGGACTGACCGTTTGTTTGGTGGATCCGCTTAACCCACAGGTGCTTGAGGATTTACGTTTTGCCCTGGGTAAGGAAATCATTCTTGCCATTGCGCCCAGTCATATTGTTGAGAAGAAAATCAACGAGGCTTATGGTGGAGAGGGGCAGGCCTTAGATGAAATTTTAAATCAACTCAACGCAAGTACAGATGATGGCGCTGACGTATCTGGACAAAATGCAGAAGCGGAGGCAAACTCAGCACCAATTATCCGCTATGTTGATCTGGTGCTTTATCAGGCGATCAATGAGGGGGCCTCAGATATTCATTTTGAACCTTTCGATCAGGATTTCAAAATACGTTATCGAGTAGACGGAGCATTGTATGAGATGGCACCACCCCCACCACACCTCACTCTGCCGATTATCTCTCGCCTCAAGGTGATGTCTAATATGAATATCGCCGAGAAGCGTGTTCCGCAGGATGGGCGCATTGTGAAACACGTGGGCGAGAAGCAGGTCGACATGCGTGTTTCCTCGCTTCCCACCCAGCATGGCGAAAGCATTGTGCTTCGGGTGCTAGACCGTAGTAACATTAATTTAAGTTTAGACATGCTTGGGATGCCGCCGGCGATTTTTGATTATATCAACAAGACGGTGCGCAAGCCCAATGGGATCTTTGTGTGCACAGGTCCAACAGGTGCAGGCAAGACAACGACTCTCTACGCGGCTCTCAAGGAGATTAATACCATGGACTCGAAGCTACTGACTGCGGAGGATCCAGTTGAATATGATGTCGATGGAATTATTCAGGTTCCAGTGTATGAGTCGATTGGTTTGACCTTTTCAAGAATACTTCGGGCGTTTCTTAGACAAGACCCTGACCGCATTTTAGTGGGAGAAATTCGTGACGTCGATACCGCTCAAATTGCGATTCAAGCTTCACTAACTGGGCACCTTGTTCTTAGTACTTTACACACCAATGATGCTCCGGGCGCGGTGACTCGACTTATCGATATGGGAACGGAACCATTCTTGGTAGCGGCTTCGCTCGAGGGGATTCTAGCTCAGCGGCTACTTCGTACGATCTGTAAAGATTGCCGAGCTTCTTATGAGCCAAACGAAGCGTTACTGAATCAACTTGGAGTTTCCTCGCACGAATTAGGCGACAAAGAATTCTACACGGGGAGAGGCTGTGAAGTTTGCGACCAGTCTGGCTACAAGGGTCGCCGGGGTTTGTTTGAACTGTTGGATATGTCGGACCCTATTCGGGAGCTTGTAACCGATCGCGCCCCCACAGTTGTCATTAAACAAAAAGCGATTGAGTTGGGTATGAATACTCTGCGTGAAGACGGGTTACGCAACATATATGAGGGCAATACTACAATAGAAGAGGTGCTTAAATACACCTAGAAGAAGAGGACTGCGTTGTATTGTATTTTGTTGGGGGATGATTGAGCCGTACGTGTCCACAGGCAGCATTAAACTGTACGAATTTTAGTATTTCCAAATGCATTTGTATTATGCAGAATAATTGAAGTCTCTTATTGCAGCACAACAATTATGGCAAATTTTCTATATCTAGCTCTCGATGCTAAAGGTGAACAAACTACTGGAAGTGTTCAGGCAACCACTGAATCAGATGCGATTCAGCAGCTCAGATCTCAAGGGCTCTACCCGACCCAAGTTGTTCAAGAGGGAAAGGGAACTTTGGCAGAAGGAGGCAAAGGGAAAACGCGCGGCAAGAAGAAGGTCAGAGCAAAGGCTGGGGGCAAGGTAAAGGCTGAGGTTTTAATGATCTTTACCCGCCAGCTGGCTACCTTGATCGAGGCTGGTCTTCCTCTATTACGTGGCCTTAATACTCTTGAGAAGCAGGAGCCTGATCCCGTAATGAAAGCGACTATATCAGCGCTATCTGAGTCAGTCCAATCAGGTGCGACTTTCTCAGAAAGTCTTGCTCAGCATCCTCAGATTTTCAACAAGCTATTCGTCAACATGGTCAAGGCTGGTGAGCTCGGTGGTGTGATGGAAGTTGTTCTTGTTCGCCTTGCTGAATATGCTGAGAAAGCAGCAAAACTAAAGAGCAAGCTCACTACCGCGATGGTTTACCCTTCGATCGTGATGTTCATCGCGGTCGGCATCTTGATTTTCTTATTACTAGTAGTTGTGCCAAAATTTAAGGAAATGATGGCGGATGTTGGTGAGCTGCCGCTCATCTCCCGGATTGTTTTCGGTGCTTCGGAAAACATGTTGGCCAGTCCTTATGTGTTGCCTAACGCGGTTTGGCTGTTTGTGGTATTAGGAATTTTTGTGATCATTTTCAAAGCTTGGGGATCAACCAAGAAGGGCCGCTATGCGGTTGACACCATGAAGATGAAAATACCTATCTTGGGTGATTTAACCAGTAAGAGTGCTATCTCACGATTTACCAGAACCATGGGAACACTCGTCACTTCTGGTGTGCCTATTCTCCAAGCGTTAACAATTACCCGAGACACTGCTGGTAATGTGGTCATCGCCAAAGCTATCGAGACTGTGCACAATGGAGTCAAAGAGGGAGAGCCGATTGTGGCACCGATGCAAGCATGCGGCATTTTTCCGGGCATGGTTGTAAGCATGGTGGATGTTGGTGAAGAAACCGGTCAACTGCCTGAGATGCTTCTTAAAGTTGCTAATGTCTACGATGATGAGGTAGACAATGCTGTGTCAGCGCTGACAGCCGTGATTGAACCGATCATGATTGTCTTCCTTGCGGCCATCGTTGGCGCCATTGTGATGGCTATTTTCCTGCCTTTGATCAAGATGATGCAGGCCGTAGATGGATAATTAGTGCTGCTCTCACCACCCCCAAAGCGAGTATGCAAATTAACGGAAACGGTATTTGTATGCTGACTGCGATTGGGCTATGGTAATAAGTAATTCAAAATCAACCAGTCATGACAAAAGAACATCTAAACCATCGAATCCAACAAAGCGTCATGAAACCAGCGTTCACACTGATGGAGATACTCGTGGTGATTGCTATCATCGCAGTGCTTGCCACTTTGACGATCGGAGGCATTGGCTTCTACGATGAAAAAATGAAGTTTTCTCGAACGGAGATACTGATTGCAAGCATTGAGAGCGCCCTTGAGGAATACAAGGCGGACAATGGGAGCTACCCAACAAGCGGCGGTTCCTCCCAAATTCTTTACGATGAGTTGTATGATGGAACTAATATATACCTTGCTACTCTCAACCCAGATTTTACGGGGAAGCAACGTAATGTCAGTGCAAACGCGCCATACACTATTATTGATGCCTGGGGTGGGGAAATTCGTTACCGGCATGACGCTGCTAGCATGGCTAATCCGTCACAAGATTACGATATTATTTCCCTTGGTCCTAATGGTGTTGGTGATTTTGCTTCTAACTCCGACTCTGCAAAAGCTGACGATATTAAAAACTGGTAGCTAGCAGCTACATTACGAAACCAGCTATGCATTCAGGCATTAGCAAGTGCTTGCGCCTCTAACTTCAAGCGCTATCGTGAGCATTGATCTTTACATCCTGTGGTCATTCCCCTAGCTAGTGCCTCTACCCAACCTACTTTTATGTCAGAAGAACCTCTCCCATCGGACGCCCCTAAAGAGCAGCCAGGCGAAAAGCCTGCCGCTACATCAGATAAGCAAAAAACCAAGCCATCAGAGCAAAAGATGGACACGGCCTCTGACCACTCACCCGATGCTAAGGTGGATTCAAAGCCTGCCGCTCAATCTGACGAGCGCCCAGCCATCAAGCGCAATGTGAGAGGCTCGAAAAGCGCTGCAAAGAAAGTAGTCAAGGAGAGCTCAGCTACTGAGGGAAACACAGACAAGGGCAGGGAAGTGAAGGTAGATAGTGATAAAGGGGCACAAAATAATGCGAATACCAGCAAGCAGGGGCGCCGAGGTAGAGGGCGGCAGGGCAAGTCGCAAGCGGATGAACCCAAGGTAAATCTTGATGACAAAAAAGTAGCTAAACGTGCCTGGAAGATTTTTTTAGGTGAAGTTGGTGAGGAAGGTCTTGCATTGATTGCGGACAAAGATGCGCGAGAGCTGGCTCGACGTAGTTTGCGAGTAGCGGAAATTTATTCCCGAGAAGAAGCCGCTCTTTATAAAAAGTCGCGTTAAATTTGTGGCTCAATCGAGTTAGGTTTTTCAGACTTAGGTCATTATCTGACACTCAGATTTTGCTGGGTGTTTACTCACTCCAATTGCTTGCAATCTCATCCTGTGTGAGTGCGCGGTATTGGCCAAGCTTGAGGCTCTGATCGAGCTCGATAGATCCCATGTTGAGTCGGTGTAAAGAAGTCACGCGATTACCTACAGCGTGAAACATCCGCTTAATTTGGTGATAACGACCCTCATAAATGGTGACTTTTGCTGATTGGTTGGAAAGAATTTCTAATTCAGCGGGTTGGGTGGTGAGGTCTTCATACGCAAAATAGATGCCTTGCTGGAAATGCTTAGCGGTTTCCTCAGTGATAGGCTCGGCTGTGGTTACTTGATATACTTTGGCTACCCCTTGTTTAGGCTCGGTGATGCGGCGCGACCACTTGCCATCATTGGTGAGAATAAGGAGCCCAGTGCTAGCGCGATCAAGTCGGCCGGCGATGTGCAGTGCCTCGCTGGAATCGATGAGCTCCATCACCGTAGGGTGTTCATTATCGACAGTAGCGCTCAAGTAGCCTGCAGGTTTATTGAGCATCAAGTAAACTGGGGATTGATTACGCAAGACAACATCGTCGACGGTGACGTGAGTAAAGTCTCCGATATGAAACTGGCCATCACGCACCTGGTTGCCATCAACACTGACTCTGCCTGCGGCGATGATACGGCGCACTTCATGTTTACTGTGTGGAGTATGATGATAGAGAAAGCGTGATAATTTCATCAGTTTTCATAGGACGATTAGCCCTGCCCGTTGGTAGCCCACTGAGCTTGTATCTGGCAAAAGAATTATCACGTCGATAAAGAATGAATTGATAAATGAAAGGTTTTGGTTTGAGATGGAGGGCCCGCGGCGCCCTAACCCCCGCTAATCAACCAACGAATCAACCAACGAATCAACCAACCAGTAGCTGATGATAAAAAACAGATCAATATTAGCAATGCTCAGTATGGGAGTAATCATGGCAGCTTGTAGTCCATCTAATGTCAATCATTCGCCGAGTGGCACTGGTACTATTATTGGCACTGGCTCGAGCTCAGATCGTATTGAGGCGGCGATATGGAGAAAGGTGCCAGGTATTACCAACATCGCCAGTGATATGCGTGAGGTGATGAAGGCGAAAGTAGCAGATCGTGATGTGGTAGCTGTATTGCAATGGCGCCCATACAATGGTCGCAGAGATGCCATGCAGTCTACATGGTATGGCGACATGGGTTCGCCGCCTCCGACCTACGTAGTGGAGTCATTGCTTATTTCTGTTGATGGCAGAGGTTTGATGGTGCCTTCCGCGCAAACACGCTATCTTTGTTCTCAGTGGATGAATAATAATCCGCAACTGGGTTTGTATATGGTAGGCTCGAATCTTTGTATTTATATCACGCTGGGAGATGGTTCGGATGCTTGGTGTGCGAGCTACGTCGTCAATCCTGCAACCGGAGCTTTGGTTTCTCACAATGTCGATCGGGCTTCTAAATTTCAGCGAAAAACAAAACTGCGTTAGTGTTATTGCGTAAGCCAACAGATTTTGAACAACGAGTCTATAAGGCTGTTCAAGGTGTTCCTGTAGGCCAGGTAGTGACCTATGCGATATTGGCTGATATTCTAGATTGCAGATCGGCTCAAGCAATCGGGCAAGCGCTACGAAGAAATCCCTTCGCGCCCGCAGTTCCATGTCACCGCGTCATCCGGACCGACTTAAGCTTGGGTGGTTATTTTGGAGCAGTAGCGGGTAAGCAGCTAGAGCAAAAGCGGGCGCTGCTACTCGCCGAGGGCGTGGAATTTGATCAACAAGGCTTGCTCGTTGACAGGCGTAAGCTCTACAGGTCGAATGCAGGTTGTGACCCCAGCATTTAGCGCAAGCCAACAGCAGCGCGGACTCGGTCCAGGACCTTGGTGGATTCAGCGCGAGCTTTTAGGGCCCCGTTGGTGATCACTTCGTTGACATAATCGAGATTGTTTTCGAGCTCTGCACGTTTGTCTCTGACAGGTGCAAAGAATTCCCAATAGCTATCGAATACACGCTGCTTAAAGTCGCCATAGCCGAAACCGCCAGCCTCATGGTCGGTGATCATTTGTTGCACTGCGGCTTCATCAGCAAATAACTTATAAAGAGCAATGACGGTGGAATTCGAAGTCGACTTTGGCTCCTCGACCGGTGTCGAGTCGGTAACGATGCGCATGATTGATTTGCGAATGGCTTTTTTACCACCGTCGAGGGGGATGGTATTGTTGTAGCTTTTTGACATTTTCTGACCATCAAGACCCGGAACAACGGCGGTGTGATCTGCGATTTGTGCTTCTGGAATCGTCAGTGTTCCCTCGCCGAAGCGGTCGTTGATTTTTCCAGCGAGATCACGCGTCATTTCAAGATGCTGCTTTTGATCTTTACCCACAGGCACCAGCTCAGCGTCATAAAGGAGAATATCAGCAGCCATGAGAGTTGGATAAGCAAAGAGCGCATGGTTAGGTGATATGCCCTTGGCGACTTTATCTTTATAAGAATGGGCACGCTCGAGTAGGCCCATAGGACAGACGGTGGACAGGATCCAGGCGAGCTCATTGACTTCAGGAATATCTGACTGCCTGAAAATAGTGGCTTTATCGGGATCGAGCCCGCAAGCAAGTAAGTCAATGGCAAGATCTTGTATATTACTCCTCAGGGTATCGGCATTACTCATGCTAGTCATGGCATGATAGTCAGCAATGAAGTAAAACGCTTCGCCTTTATCCTGCAGCTCGACGGCAGGCTGCATGGCGCCAAAGTAGTTGCCAATATGAAGTTTGCCACTTGGCTGGATACCGGTGAGAATGCGCATGTCGTTTTTTTAAGGGGAAAGATTGAAGAATCAAGATTCAACACCACTCAATGGGGAAAAAGATTGCTGTCGGGGGATGATATGTAAAACTTCACCCTAAATTAAGTTTAAAATCGATGTCTCACCTTAAAAGCTCAATATGGAAACGCGTATTCTTTTGGCTCTCCGGAGCTGGTACTGAGACCTTGGAGCAATGCCCGAATTGGGAACAACGCAAGTATGTTGCTTATGGCGCGACGGTACTTGTCCCTTGTGTGTTTGCCTTTATCGCCTGCTCTTATGCGCTATCTACTCTCACGGAGAATAACTGGGTGATTTTCCCCGTGGCCGCTGTCTGGTCATTCATTATCATGGCCATTGATCGGGCGCTGCTAGCAAGCTACCGGCCGTTTCTTTCCCCAATCAAAAAATTTGGTCAATTTGCGCTCCGATTTGTCGTTGCTGGCCTGATGGGTTTAACCATCGCCCACCCTCTGGTGCTACTCATGTTTCAAGACACGATCAGTGGGGTCATCGAGGTGGATCGCACAGCACAGATCGAGCAGACTAAGAAGTCGTTTCAAAAAGAGAAGCTAGTCAAGCGTGCGGAGATTCGTCAACAGGAAGCCGCAATTGCTACACAGCGGGAAAAATGGAACGACAGTTTCAATGCTAAGTTTCTCATCGCGGAGCAAAAACAAAAGAGGGATGAATTCGCGGGGCTTACCGCCGCACAGCAGGCTCGATTAAAGGCCTCAATTGACGAAGCTACCCAAGCATTTACTTCCCGAGTTGAAGCCATCACGGACGAGATGGCTACAGTCACTCCGCAATACACCAAGATTCAGCAAGAGCAGGCGTTTTGGCAGGAGCAGTTTGAAAAAGAAGTGAACGGCGAGCGCAGTGGTCTTCGTGGGCTTGGTCCGCGTGCACGGAGTATCCGCAATGATCAGTTAGCCTGGCGACGCACAGAGGCGGCACGACTAGGCTCACTTCTGAATAGCCTCTCTGAGGAAAAAAGTATTTTATTGGCCAGCACTGCCGAATCTAAAGCAACAGCTATCCTTGCGTTTGAGAGAAAAATGGAGGAAGAGCGAGAGATTGCGGCAGCCGAGGATGCAAGAGTGGCATCTCTGCGACGTAAAGTTCAAGCGGACCAAGCGGACCAGTTTGTCGGCCAGCAAAATCAGATCCGTGCAACGATCAAAGAGCAAATCGACTCTATGCTTGTTGAGCTCAAGCGCATGCAGGGGGAGCTTGCGGCTACGGGTGTTGATGAGCGAACAGCTATTGTTGCCATTACCGAAGATGATCGTCGCGATGTCCTCACGCAGACGCTTGCGCTTCACCACTTATTTCAGCAGGGAGAAGAGGGGGGCCGATTTGCCTACATTACCTATTGGATTCTTACCGCCCTATTTATGCTTGTTGATACGATCCCCTTGATGGTGAAGTTTTTTTGCAAGGCTGGCCCATATGATAAATTACTGGATAGGGAAGAGATACAATACGACAGCGATCATACGGCGTTTTTAAAGAGCCATCACCGCTACATGAAGGAACTTGGCGAGGGTAGTTTGATTGCCGTGACTAGAAACAAGACACTCGAAAACGCATTGGTTGATGGTGTCGAACACTCAAGGGCTGCTCGAGCATTTCTTGACTCGATGATTGAGCTTGAACGTGCATTTCACGAGAAAATGTTCACTGAACAAGAGAACGCAGGTTATGCAGCTGTAGAAAAAAAGGAAATGCTCGAAGCCATGAAAAAAGGCTTCTATGATGACATGCATAAGCGTATGGAGCAGTTTTTTGCTCATTCGCACCCAGAGAAGTCGTAGTAAATGGTGTTGTGGGTAAGGGTAAGGGTAAGGATCAGGATCAGGATCTAATCGGTTTTTTAGTGACAGGAATTGCCTAAGGCAGTCGAAAGCTTGCTCAAATGTAAATCGGCTCTTGCATCAGTATTTAAGGTTGCTTAAATAAAGTCTGCTCCGAAATCCCCACTCTTTTTTTCCCTTCTCCCTTTTCTGACGATACTCCTCCCATGGATGAACTAGATTTTACAGCTGGCGACAGCGCCAACGACGACGCCCAAGAGCACCAGAATTTGGGCGGCATGTATGCCGATTACTTTCTCGATTACGCTAGCTACGTCATCATGGAGCGTGCAGTGCCGCACTTGGGTGATGGTCTGAAGCCCGTGCAACGCAGAATTCTACACTCTATGCGCGAGTTAGAGGACGGGCGTTATAATAAAGTAGCGAACGTGGTGGGTAATACCATGAAGTATCACCCACATGGTGATACATCTATTGGTGATGCTATGGTGCAACTTGGCCAGAAAGAGTTGCTCATAGATACTCAGGGAAACTGGGGAAATATACTCACTGGGGACAAAGCGGCAGCGCCTCGATACATCGAAGCGCGCTTAACGCCCTTTGCACTTGAGGTCGCGTTTAATCCAAAAACTACAGAGTGGTCGCGTAGTTATGACGGTCGTAATAAAGAGCCGGTCACCTTGCCTCTGAAGTTTCCATTGCTGCTTGCCCAAGGTGTAGAAGGCATTGCAGTTGGCCTAGCTTGTAAAATGCTACCGCATAACTTCATCGAATTACTTGAGGCCAGTATCCAAGCTTTGCGTAAGCAGCCGTTTGAGTTGTTGCCCGATTTTGCGACTGGAGGCATTATGGACGCCAGTAACTACAATGATGGGCTGCGTGGTGGCAAAATTCGCGTTCGTGCTAAGGTTGAAATCGAAAAGAAGCGGATCTTACGCATTACTGAAGTGCCTTATGGGGTCACTACCGGGAGCCTGATGGACAACATTGTTGCGGCTAATGAGAAGGGGAAAATTAAAATCACGAAGGTCATCGATAATACCGCGGCAAAAGCGGATATTCTAGTACACTTGCCGGCTGGAGCAGATCCTGAAATGGCTCGCGATTCACTCTATGCATTTACCGATTGTGAGGTATCTATTTCACCAAATGCCTGTGTGATTCATGATGGTAAACCGCGATTCATGGGTGTTAGTGAAATTCTCAAGCACGGTGCCAAGCAAACTAAGCAACTGCTCAAGATGGAGCTTGAGATACGTTTGAGCGAACTCCAGGAAAAATGGCATTTCTCATCCTTAGAGAAAATCTTCATCGAAAATCGCATTTACCGAGATATTGAAGAGTGTGAAACGTGGGAGGCGGTAATTAAGGCTATTGATAAAGGGTTAAAACCCTACACTAAGTTACTTAAGCGAGAAGTGACCGAGGAAGATATCGTGCGCTTGACTGAAATAAAAATTAAGAGAATTTCGAAGTTTGATAGCTTCAAAGCGGATGAGATTATCAGTAAGCTCGAAGAGGAGATCGCGGCCGTGGAGAAAAATCTCCGCAACTTAACGCGATACGCCGTCGCTTATTATAAAAACCTAATTAAGAAGTATGGTAAAGGTCGTGAACGTCGAACCATAATAGACCAATTCAGCGTTGTTGATCGAGTTCAGGTGGTAGCCGCCACTGAAACTCTCTTTGTGAATCGCAAGGATGGCTTTGCTGGTTGGGGCTTGAAGAAGGACGACGCCGTTGAGAAATGTTCTCGTATCGATGATGTCATTGCCTTTGATGGAGAAGGTAAAATGCGAGTCACGAAGATTGCCGATAAGGCATTTGTTGGTAAACGTATTCAGCATATTGCAGTGTTCCGTAAAGATGATGAAAAGGTGTATTCGATGATCTACAGAGATGGCCGCCAAGGTGCAGTATATGCCAAGCGATTTAAAGTGGGTGGGGTAACTCGAGACAAAGAATATGACCTGACTAAGGGAACAAAAGGCACGCGCGTGCTTTACTTTGCTGTTCACGATAGTGATGAGCAAAGTGCTGAAAATACAGTGATTGTACACCTTAAGCCTCTTCCTCGTTTGCGCAGTTTATCGCGCTTATTTGGCTTTGGTGAACTCGGCCTGAAGGGACGTGCGGTAAAAGGAAACTTGGTTACTAAGCACGCAGTAGATCGAGTAGTGCGAGCTCCTAAAGAGGGAGCGGATCTGGAATTAGAATAAAAACAGAATAAATCGACTGCAATGGCTTGACTGCAGAGTGAACGATAGGCATAGTGTTCATATGAACAACATTACGCGCCTCTTACAATCCGCCGCAGCTCAATCCAAAGATTATGTTCTTTCACTTTCTCAGCGGGTGTGGAGTGGCGGCTCTCATCGCTATCAAGCAGAAACCTGTAGACCTCAATGGCAGCAGTTAGAGCTTCCTTTGTCTCGCACCACAGTGAAAAGGTGGAACCGCTAATTTGGCTGCCATCTATGGAATGATAATTTTCATCAACGTATGAAGAGGATAAATTCTAAGCTCTGAGCCTAACTAGCTAACAATCTAACAAAAATAAATTCGACAGCTAAGTAAACTGCGTATAAGCGTAGTAGAATGTCAAATTCATATAAAGTAATACTCTTATCTTATTCTTTGTTAACCATCGTATTGGGGGTCAATGCAGCAGCATCTGAAAAAACGTGGCTTGTTTATGACCGGTCAGAACTAATGGTCGATGAGTACTTTGATGGAGATAGTTTTGCTGCCAAACCGATTACTGGATACACATACCTGTTTCGACTCTATGGTGTTGATTGCCCAGAGACGGATAATCGTTTTGAATCGCGCCTTGTTGAGCAGGCGAAGGATTTTGGCATCGATCAACAAGACTTGCATAAATGGGGGGAGAAAGCAGCTGAGTTTACTCGTAATTTTTTGAGTAAGCCATTTCGTGTCTACACTCAAAAAATAAAAGCGGGTGGAGCTGCTAAAAAATCACGTTACTACGCTATTGTGATTAATGATCAGGGTGTAAGGCTCGACGAGGCATTGGTAAAGGCTGGCCTTGCAAGAGCGCACGGCATGGGGGCTGAATGGAGCGAACCAATGTGGGAGGGCGAAAAGGCAAACTTTGCACGTCGAATGACATCGCGCCGCTATCTGAGTGGCTTGCGCATGTTGGAAAAAAGGGCAAAACGATCAAGGGTAGGCATTTGGGGCAGGTAACTGAGCTAATAATTAGCGATCAGACGTTGAGGGTGCTGAGATATTCCTTTATAAGAGACGAACAAAAAATAGTGCAGTAGATTAAACGAGTGTTTGGTTTAGGTGTTTGATTCATTTGGTTAAGTATGGTTAAATAATGTCATGAAGACATTTCGTCTCACCCTTGTACTATTTGGAACCTTGCTCGTGTGTGCGCTACTTAATTCTTGTTCCTCTCAGTTGCGAGCACAGGAGCGGCATCTGACGCATCGCTTTGATCATGGTAAAACCGCTTACATCAGCCCAAGTGGAAAGGCAGTGGCTCCGCCAAGAGCGCCAAGGCGGGTGAAGCGAATGATTGAGGCTGCAAATGCACTAACTGATAAGCCATACATTTATGGAGGAGGTCACCGCAGTTTCTACGATAGGGGCTATGATTGCTCAGGGGCCGTTTCTTATGTGCTTCATGCCGGCGGAAAGTTAGACCGCCCCCTCGTGTCGCAAAACTTTTTTGATTATGGCAAAAAAGGCTACGGCGACTGGGTCACCCTATATGTGCGCAAAGGTCACGTTTTCATGGTGATTGCTGGTTTGCGTTTTGATACCGGGGGAACATGGCAATCAACGGGTCCTCGTTGGAAGCCCGAGCGCCGTGGAGTGAAAGGCTACTACGTAAGGCACCCCAGTAGGCTCTGATAGTGGAAATCATTCTTGATTATAAGCTGGTATTGCCTACATGTTTCCGCCCAGCACGCTACTGAAGGCGAAATCCGCTTCTCTTTGAATATCAGTATCGGCTTTTAATCCAAATTTCCGCCAAAAGCGGTTTTCCTATGCCCAAGGTATTTATCAAGACATACGGATGACAAATGAACGAACGCGACTCTGAGCAGGTTGCTCGGATGTTCGTGGAAGGTGGTTACACAGTCACGCCCGATGAGAAGGATGCAGACGCTATCCTAGTGAATACGTGCAGCGTCAGAGACCAAGCCGAACAGAAGGCTCTTGGTAAGATGGGTATTATGGGTAGGCATCGGGTGCGTAAGCCCCACGTTGTTTACGGTTACATGGGATGCATGGCACAGAGCCGTGGCGACGAGCTGTTTAAAAATATTCCACACCTTGATGTCGTTGTAGGAACGCAGAAATACCACCGTGTATTTGAATATGTGGATGGTATACTTAAACGACGTTTGGAAATGCGAATGGACAACCCCTCGTTCTCTCTCACAGGTGAGAGTGTTTGTGATATCGAAGAGGAGAAAGATAGTCAGAATACAATTCGTGATCATGTCACGCAAAGCGATCAATCCACTGCATTTGTATCGATCATGCAGGGTTGCAACATGCGTTGCTCGTTTTGCATTGTTCCTGATACGCGTGGAAAAGAGCGTGGTCGCCCCATTACAGACATTGTCACCGAGTGTGAGGGCCTGGTTGCCAAGGGAGTTAAGGAAGTCACCTTGCTCGGCCAGATCGTCAATTTGTATGGTCGCACGGAGTTTGATAAAGTTGATGGCAAATCTCCTTTTGTGCAGTTGCTTGAGGCGGTGCATGATGTCGAGGGCTTGGAGCGAATTCGTTTTACCTCTCCGCATCCGATTGGTTACCGCAAAGACTTAGTCGACGCTTTCACATACCTGCCGAAGCTCTGCAGCCACATTCACTTCCCAATGCAATCAGGGTCTGATCGTATACTAAAACAAATGCGCCGGCCCTATAAGCATGCTAAATTTGTTGAGATATGTGAAAACATGAAGGCTGCCCGCCCAGATCTTGCTATCACTACGGATATCATTGTTGGGTTTCCTGGTGAGACCGAGGAAGATTTTCAAGCGACGGTAGAAACTGTCAAACATCTCGAATTTGATAATGCCTTTGTTTTTCGGTACTCGAAAAGGCGCAACACACCGGCAGCGGATATGGAGGGGCAGATCTCAGAGCGGGTTAAAGAAGAGCGCAATCAAGCATTGTTGGCAGTCGTAAATGAGCTATCGGTGAAGAAGAACCAGGCGATGGTAGGAACACGTCAGCAAGTTTTATGTACAGGCTTGTCCAAAACGAATAAAGAACGACTTATGGGACGAACGTCGCAGAACAAGATTGTTATTTTCGATGGAGATGCGGAGCGAATGACTGGTCAGGTCTTTGATGTCCTCATTGAAGAGACAACGGGGTTCTCACTTTACGGAACAGCCGTGCTGTCTTAGAAATAAGCCTTCCCACAGGCGCAACAGTTCCTAGTATCGATTTCCACCCTTACAAACTTATTAGATTATTACCATGCACCCATACGAAACAATATCACTAGATACAGTAGGGTATATCCTAGCGGTTTGGCTTATTGGCGTGCATAGTTGGATGTTGGTAAAACCCAGTGAGAGCAAAAGATTTTTGGTTAAATTGCCGCGCAACAGGGTGATTGCACCATGGTTGATGGGGGCTGGAATGTTTTGGTTCTGGTTACTTGTGGCTCCAAGCGGCCTTGGTCCCCTGAGTAAGCTGCAAATGGATTTGGGTGAATTTAATCAGGCAAAAAGCTTACTGCGCATTATTATACCGATAGCGGCAGTGGGTATGATTACACAAGTAAAAGAGTTTCTCGCGGTACGTGGACTAGGGTTACTTGCCTTGATGGCAGCAGCGCCACTTATTTACAGCGCATATCTAGAAACGCCCATTACTCGGCTGTTGATTCCTATTTATGCTTATGCGATGATATTTGGTGGTCTTTTTTGGGTTGGGATGCCCTACACTCTGCGTGATTTAATCACCTATGTTACAGAGACAGATGCTCGCTACCGTGCCGCCACAATTGCTGGTATTAGCTACGGTTTTGCAGTCTTAGCCTGTGCTATTTTCTGCTGGTAGGCAATAATTTGCCACTATGCTGCCTTATTTTTTCATAGAATATGGCAATCCGGTTTGATTGTTGCACATTAGAATCATTCTAAATTTAGACTTGCTCACTCGAAAATCGGAGCTAATTTGCCGCGAACTGACTCACACAGCCCATTTGCTGTTGTTTCAGCTCCTTTCATATTTCTCTAATGAACCATAAAAACACAGATTTTGATCACACTGATGATTCCAAGCTTGAGGGCTTAAGGATGACTCGCCAGCGTCGTGAGGTTTATGATGTATTGATGAGCTTGCGTGACCACCCTACCGCTTCAGAGGTGTATGAGAGGGCTAAAGTCAATATGCCCGGCATATCTCTGGCAACGGTTTATAATTGTCTTGAGGCATTAGTCGACCATGGGGCAGTGCGCCAGGTGCACTTTGAGCGTGAATCTTCGCGCTATTGTCCGAATTTGACGGCGCATGGTCATTTCCAGGATGAACAATCAGGAGCGGTGATCGATGTGCCGCTCAAAGAGGGAGCAAGTCTGAGCGATTTGTTGGATCTTCCAGAGGGTGTCCAAATCAACAACATCGAAATCACCCTTACGGGTAAAATTTCCAAATAACTAATTCTTACAAACATCATTACATTTAATACCATGAGCCTAGTCATCAAAGACCTACACGCCAATGTTGAGGGCACTCCTATTCTGAAAGGGGTGAATCTTGAAATTCCCAAGGGAGAAGTACATGCCATTATGGGACCAAACGGGTCTGGTAAGTCAACCTTGTCTAAAATTATTGCAGGCCACGACGACTATGAGGTGACATCGGGTTCAGTAAGCCTTGATGGCCAAGATATTCTTGAGCTTGATGTGGATGAGCGCAGTCGCGAGGGAATCTTCTTAGCTTTTCAGTATCCCGCAGAAGTTCCTGGAGTTTCTAATGCCAACTTCATCCGTGCCGCCCTTCAGGCGCGCCTGCCAAAAGGAGAGGAAATTGATGCGGTTGCCTACTATAGGAATCTTTATTCCAAAATGGACGTATTAGAGATGGATCGCAAATTCACTGCACGTGCAGTCAATGAAGGCTTTTCTGGTGGCGAGAAGAAGCGCAATGAGATCCTGCAAATGATGATGCTTGATCCCAAATACTGTATTTTAGACGAGACTGACTCAGGTCTTGATATTGATGCTCTCAAAATTGTAGCCAAAGGAGTCAATGCAATGCGCTCACCAGAGCGTGGCTTCTTGCTGATTACGCATTACCAGAGACTACTTGATTATATCCAGCCGGATTATGTGCACGTCATGGCTGATGGCCAGATTGTCAAAACTGGAGGAAAGGAACTCGCACTTGAACTGGAGGAAAGCGGCTATGATTTCCTCAAAGATGGCAACCTCGCAAACGCCTAACCCCACATAATATGAGTGCAGAAGCCACTATCGACCAAGATACCCAAGCAGCGATCGATGTTGATCGCGCCAAGGGAGATTTTCATTTCCCTGAAAACCACAAGTATGACGCGGGCGTAGGCTTGTCCGCGGATACGATAAACTACATCAGTGATGTAAAAGATGATCCTGATTGGGTGCGTCAATTCCGACTCAAGGCCTACGACACCTTTCTAAGTAAGCCGATGCCCACGAATTGGGCGACGGAAGATCTCAATAATATTCACTTTGATGACATCCGCTACTACCTTGCGGATGGTCAAAAACCAATGCGTAATTGGGAAGATGTTCCAGATGAAGTACTCGAAACATTCGAGCGACTCGGCGTGCCCGAACAAGAACGCGCTTTCCTTGCAGGTGTCGAAGCTCAATATGACTCTGAAACTGCTTATTCGAGCGTCAAAGAGGAGCTTGAAAAAGACGGAGTTATCTTCGTTAATTCAACGGAGGGCCTCAAAGAGCATGAGGAGATTTTCCGCCCTTGGTTTGGCAAGGTCATTCCAACAGGAGATAACAAGTTTTCTGCTCTTAACAGTGCAGTATTTTCAGGCGGCTCATTCATTTATATTCCGAAGGGTCTTAAAGTGAAGCACCCCTTGCAGGCGTATTTCCGAATCAACTCAGAAAACTTTGGTCAGTTTGAGCGTACTCTCATCATTGCTGATGAGGGGGCTGAAGTCATGTATATGGAGGGTTGCACAGCTCCCAAATTTGAGACAGCGACGCTGCACTCGGCAGTGGTGGAGCTAGTTGCCATGAAAGGGGCTAAGATTCAGTATGTTACGGTGCAAAACTGGAGCTCGAACGTATTTAACCTGGTCACCAAACGTGGACTTGCCCATGAAGATGCTGAAGTGCGTTGGATTGATTGCAACATCGGCTCACGCCTAACGATGAAATACCCTGGAGTTGTCATGAAGGGTGAGCGTGCACGTGGTGAGGTGATTTCAATCGCTTTGGCTAACAGTGGCCAGCATCAGGATACCGGAGCTAAGATGATTCACGCTGCGGACAATACCTCCTCGAATGTTGTTTCCAAGTCGATCTCTGTCGGTGAGGGGCGCTCAACTTATCGAGGGCAGGTTCACATTCCAAAACATCTCAAAGGGTGTAAAAACAACACTGAGTGCGATGCCTTAATGATCAATGCTAACAGTAAGACAGACACTTATCCTGCGATTACTGTTCGAGGTAATCAACACGTGACCCAGCATGAGGCAAGTGTGAGTCAGGTTAGCCAAGAGATGCTTTTTTATATGCAGCAGCGGGGTATTTCAGAAGCCGCGGCGATGAGCTTGGCCGTTAACGGATTCATCAATGATTTGGTGAGCGAATTTCCGATGGAATACAGTGTCGAACTGAAACGCTTAATCGAACTCGAGATGGAAGGTTCTGTTGGCTAGAGATTGCCCCGAAGCAAGCGTCACTAACTCTCTAATTTTTACTTATTTACGATAATGATGACAACTACCATACCAACATGGTTTGAAGAAAGCCAGCAACGTGCTCAAGGCGTATACGACGCGCTAGCTATGCCGTCGCGCAAGGATGAGACATGGCGCTTTGGCAACTTGAAGCAGCTTAATTTTGAAGGTTACACGCCGGAAGCAAGCAGCGATATTTCCTACAAGATACCAGAGCTTCCAGAAGGCGTTATTTGTTTGCCATTTGAGCAAGCAGTGGAAAAGCATGGGGAGCTAGTACAGCAATATTTCATGCAGCGTGAAGCGAGACTTGGCTCAGCAAAGTTTACAGCACTTCACAGAGCAAATGTCAAAGGTGGTTTGTTTGTGTATGTGCCTGATAATGTTAAAGTTGATCAGCCAATCGAGGTAAGCCACGTCATCGCCGGAGCTAGGCAAATCGCCTTTCCTCACACCTTGATTGTCACAGGTAAGAACGCAGAGGTTAGTGTGCTAGATCGTTTTGCTAGTGCTAATGAAGTGGATGCTAGTTTGTGCATTGCTGTCAATGACTTGATTGCCGGGGAGGGTTCAAAATTAAGTTATTGTGTAATACAGGAGCTTAATCTTGAGAGCCGCATGATTCAAGTAAACGGCACAGAGGTCGGTCGTGATGCACACGCAACAGCTTTCACTCTCAACACTGGTTCCAAGTGGGCACGTAATGAGGCGATAAGCATGATGACGGGTGAGGGAGCGCACTCTGATATGCTAGCTTGTTCAATCCCGTCGGGAACGCAGCAGTATGATCAGCGTACTTACCAGCATCATGCGGCACCTCATACCAACAGTGACTTACTCTATAAAAATACGCTTTATGGAACGTCTCGCACCGTATTTTCAGGTCTGATTCTCGTTGATGAAGGAGCCCACTACACAGACGCTTACCAAACATGCCGTAACTTGATGATGGAAGACACGGCCGAGGCAAATTCCATGCCCGGTCTTGAGATCAATGCGGACCAGGTGAAGTGTTCTCATGGAAGCACGAGTTCGAGTATTAGTGATGAGGAGATTTTCTATCTTCGCGCTCGAGGTATTTCACCTCAAAAGGCTCGGCGCTTAATTGCCAATGGTTTTTCTGTTGAAGCCGTTGATCGCATCGGTAATGACAGAATCGAGGAGCTGGTCATTGCCGCAATCGACCGCAAATTCGCCTCCATTTAGAGCGAGAGCGGACGGCTAATACCAAAGCCGCCATGATATCTCAATTTGCTTTATCATTGAATCTGCTAAATTTGTTCAATTTTTATTGAACAAATTTACTAGTTATGTTGGAATAATCCTCCGCTAAGCGTTCATTTATTATAATTCTTTGCGGTAACAACATTCACTTCATGATACAGCAAGGTTTTAGTCGGGTTTTTGACTAAGCAACCGCGGGCGGATGCTTGACTGGAATCTAGAAAATCTTTGATATAGGCATAGATGGTGGAGCTGCAAAACTTAATCATTAGTAAGTTGATAAACTTACACAGGATATTTTTCTTGCCAATCACGCCTGTTCATAGCATGCCGTGTAAGTCCATCGACGACTTTCAGTATACAACCTTGTCACGGTATGAGCACAATTTCCGAACACATACATCCTGAGTTTAGCAGGCAGCTTGCCCGCAAGGACAAGGAAAAGCTACTTGGTCAAAAAGGCCTTGTGGTGTGGATGTATGGTATGTCTGGTTCAGGAAAGTCAACGATTGCTAATGCGGCAGAGAAAATACTGCACCAACAGGGATGCATGACTACCATTTTAGACGGCGACAATCTTCGCACTGGTCTCAATGAGTCTCTTGGATTTTCTGATGACGATCGTCGTGAAAATATTCGAAGGGTATCACAGGTAGCCAAATTATTCGCGCACCAGGGAATACTCACACTCGTTTCTGTGATCACGCCACGCCAAGAATTACGTGATCTGGCCCGCGACATCATAGGGGATGATTATTATGAAGTATTTGTGAAGGCGAGCTACGATCTTTGCGAGAAACGCGATGTCAAAGGACTCTATGCCAAAGCGGCGTCAGGTGAGATTAAAAACTTTACCGGCAAAGATAGCAGCTTTGAAGAGCCTAGTAATCCAGATCTAGTCATTGACACAGAGGGGCAAGAGATTGCCGAGAGCGTGGAAAAACTGCTAGAAGCCATCAAACAAAAAATATCCAATATATAAACAAGCTATGTCTAATTATTCATTAAGCCATCTCGACCATTTAGAGTCTGAGGCGATCTTTATTCTACGAGAAACTGCGGCGCAGTTCGAAAACCCAGTATTACTTTTTTCCGGTGGTAAGGATTCCATCGTGATGGCGCATCTGGCATTCAAGGCCTTCGCGCCTGCAAAAATTCCATTTGTGCTGATGCATGTCGATACTGGCCATAACTTCTCTGAAACGATGGTATTTCGTGATCAATTCGTCGAAAAAATCGGAGCCCGTTTAGTCGTTGCCAGTGTTCAAAAGTCAATTGACGAGGGGCGTGTGACTGAGGAGACTGGGACCAATGCAAGCCGTAATGGTCTGCAGACAGTGACTCTTTTAGACGGTATCGAAGAACACCAGTTTGACGCTGCATTGGGCGGTGGCCGTCGTGATGAGGAAAAGGCACGGGCTAAGGAGCGATTCTTTTCTCACCGTGATGATTTCGGACAATGGGACCCCAAAAACCAACGCCCTGAGCTTTGGAATATTTTCAATGGTCGTAAGCAACATGGTGAACACTTCCGCGTATTTCCGCTTTCTAATTGGACTGAGATGGATGTCTGGCAATACATCAAAAAAGAAGAGATTGATCTTCCCAATCTCTACTTCTCACATGAGCGAGATGTATTTGAGCGCAACGGATCATTACTAGCGGTTACCGACTTTGTAACAGTTCAGGAAGACGAAACAGTGGTGAAAAAAGTCGTTCGATTCCGCACTATTGGTGATGCCACATGCACAGGTGCAGTTGAATCACCAGCTGCAGACATTGATGCAGTGATCCAAGAAGTTGCATCAGCGAGACAAACAGAGCGGGGCACACGTTCTGATGATAAACGTTCCGAGACGGCGATGGAGGACCGGAAGAAAGAGGGCTACTTTTAGGCCATCGCTACAGAATTCAGAACTACACCAATTTACAAAAATCATAGTATGAGCAATACAGACACATCAGGGTATTTAGACATGGATCTTCTACGTTTTACCACAGCGGGTAGCGTAGATGACGGCAAGTCCACACTTATTGGGCGCCTCCTTTATGACTCAAAAAATACATTTGAGGATCAAATGGAAGCTGTCGAACAGTCCAGTAAGCAACGAGGAGACGAGAACGTTAACTTGGCGTTATTGACAGACGGATTGAAGGCAGAGCGTGAGCAAGGCATCACGATTGATGTGGCTTATCGTTACTTCGCAACACCGAAGCGCAAGTTCATCATAGCCGACACTCCGGGACACATTCAATACACGCGCAATATGGTGACGGGCGCATCGACCGCGAATCTAGCCATCATTCTCGTTGATGCTCGCAAGGGGGTTATTGAGCAAACTTGCCGCCATTCATTTATTGCGAGCTTATTGCGCATTCAACACGTGGTCGTTGCCGTCAATAAGATGGACCTCGTTGATTATTCTGAAGAAGTCTACAATAAGATTGTCGAAGACTATAAAGATTTCGCATCTCGACTCGATAGCTTTGTCGATGTTAGTTTCATTCCCATTAGCGCACTTAATGGTGACAACGTGGTAGATCGCTCTGAGAACATGCCATGGTATGAAGGCTCATCATTGCTTTATCACCTTGAAACGGTGTATGTGGGCAATCAAGAAAACCACGTAGAAGCACGTTTCCCTGTGCAATGGGTCATTCGCCCTCAATCCGATGAGTGGCATGACTTCCGTGGTTATGCAGGCAGGGTTGCTGGAGGAGTTTTCAAACCAGGAGATGACATTACCGTTCAGCCATCTGGCTTTAATAGTAAGGTAAAGTCGATCTATATGGATGGTCAGGAAATCGACGAGGCATATAGTCCCTTATCGGTGGCAATTACCCTCGAAGATGAAATTGATATATCTCGTGGTGATATGATCGTTAAAACCAATAACCCGCCAGAAGTAAGCCAAGACATCGATGCTATGATTTGCTGGTTTTCAGATAAGCCAATGACTCCACGCGGAAAGTATATTTTACGCCACACATCGCGTGAGGTTAAGGCCATCATCAAGGAGGTAAATTACAAAGTGAATATCAACACCTTGCACAAGATTGAGGACGATAAATCATTTAACCTCAATGACATTGGCCGCATCACATTACGCACGTCTGCGCCCTTAATTCACGACCGCTACAAGCGCAACAGAAGCACGGGCTCTTTCATTCTTATCGATGCGCAAACCAATGAAACGGTGGCCGCTGGAATGATTGCCTAGAGAATCCCAGTACCACCTACATGGGTGGCAGATAAGAAGCAGACCTTGACATTCACGGCTTCCTTGATAACTTTTGCAGCTGCTTCTTCGAGGTATGCTACTGGTTAGTAGCGCCTTAGCCTGAGCATTACGTGTCTAATATCCAGCATGATCTCACGCACACCTGTCTATCCTGAGCTGATGTGTGCACCACACGTCACGGTCATCGCTGCAGTAAGCTCATTCTTATCATAAATTATTAACACAATCACCCTACAAAATATATGAACACACCGAAAAAAATATGCTGTATCGGCGCAGGCTACGTTGGTGGCCCTACGATGGCGATGATCGCAGCCAAGTGCCTAGATATTCGCGTCGACGTCGTTGACCTCAATGCTGACCGTATTGCTGCATGGAACAGCAAGGAGCTCCCAGTCTATGAGCCAGGCTTATATGAACTAGTTGAGGAGGCGCGTGGCAGAAATTTATTCTTCTCCACTGATGTTGAAGAGCACATTGCCGATGCAGATATCATCTTTGTTGCCGTTGGAACACCCACCAAGACTTATGGCATGGGCGCTGGTCGTGCGGCAGATCTTTGTTACATAGAATCAGCAGCACGTATGATCGCTAAGGTTGCCAGAGGGCCTAAGATTATCGTGGAAAAAAGCACTATTCCTGTGCGCACAGCCGAGGCGATGCGCACGATTCTCGATGCCAACGCGGGTGACGGTGAATTCCAGGTGCTATCCAACCCCGAGTTCTTAGCCGAGGGAACAGCCGTTGAAGACCTGCAAGATCCAGATCGTATTCTGATAGGAGGAGAGCGCACACCAGAGGGTGATGCGGCAGTAGCGGCTCTTGTCAGTGTTTATAATCAGTGGATACCCCGTGAGAATATTCTAACGACGAATTTATGGTCTTCTGAGCTATCTAAACTTGTCGCAAACGCATTTCTTGCGCAGCGTATTTCCTCAATTAACTCGATTTCCGCATTATGCGAGAAGACGGGTGCAGATGTAGACGAAGTAGGTCGAGCCATTGGCCGAGATTCCAGAATTGGACCAAAGTTCTTGAAAGCCTCTGTTGGCTTCGGCGGCTCATGCTTCCAGAAAGACATTCTCAACCTCACATACTTGTGTGAGCACTTTGGCTTGCCAGAAGTCGCGTCCTATTGGGATCAAGTGATCAAAATGAACGATTGGCAGAAGTCGCGCTTCTCAGAGAAAATCGTTAAGACTTTGTTCAATACTGTGCGTGGTAAACGCATCGCCATTTGGGGTTTTGCCTTCAAAAAAGACACCAATGATACCCGTGAGTCTGCCTCTATTTACGTATGCCGCGATCTGATGATGGAAGGAGCACATGTTGCTCTTTATGATCCACGTGTTCCGGTCTCGATGATTCATGAAGATCTGCGTTATGTCGGTGTGAGTCAGGAGGTCATCGATAACCAGTTACATATCTGCTCCTCGTGCGAGGAGGCCGCTGATCAAGCGCACGGAGTTGCATTGCTGACGGAGTGGGATGAGTTCAAGACTGCCGACTTTGCTAAGGTTTACGATAACATGTTCAAACCAGCGTTCCTTTTTGATGGTCGTAATATCCTCGACCATGACAGCTTGGAAAAACATGGGTTCGATGTATACTCAATCGGTAAGGGCTAGG
>ERZ1048068.471-NODE-471-length-37343-cov-11.796074_pt1 | contig 37343 bp, 37 predicted proteins | sample MGYA00383098_ERZ1048068 | MGnify/ENA primary metagenome ERZ1048068 (study PRJEB29581, sample SAMEA5548368) | metagenome | biome: marine; feature: coastal; material: water | depth 1 m | study: Short-term variability in the microbial, nano- and picoplankton... | reverse complement strand
ACTGCCCAAAACATAAGGGATGGATATGTACTTAAATCTAATTGAGGAAGTCCAGCCTTTGTATCACTTGCATGAACAATACTTGAACTCATGAAAGTAAAATAAAAAAATAACTTTATAAAGTATGACATTTAATAATCTTTAAAATTTTTACCTGCAGTGATTATCCTGCAGGTAAAGAGTTAAATTAATTTTAGAATGTGAAAAGAAGTAGTAAAGCTATAACCAAAGCAAACAATGCAACAGCTTCTGTTAATGCAAAACCTAAGATTGCTATTCCAAAAACTTCATTCTTTGCTGCAGGGTTTCTACCAACAGCTGTAACTAATGATGCAAAAATATTTCCAATTCCTACTCCAACTCCAGCTAACGCAATAACAGCTAATCCTGCTCCTATTAATTTTGCGGCATCCATTTCCATTTTTATTTCCTTTCGTTGATTGATATAATTTTAGTTATGAATTAATGTAAGTGCAATGCATCATGGAGATACATACACGTTAAGATACTAAAAACGTATGCTTGTAATGCGGCCACAAGGAATTCAAGTCCTGTTAATCCTATTACCGCCATTAAAGGCAGAATGGCTCCAACTTTTAATATTCCACTTGCTGATCCCATCATTATTATTAAACCAGCAAACACTTTCATCATTGTGTGACCTGCAAGCATATTAGCAAACAGCCTAACGGATAGACTTATTGGACGAATAAAATAAGATATTATTTCAATTGGGATTAATAGAGGGGCCAATCCTATTGGCACACCAGATGGAAAAAAATAAGTAAAAAATTTAAATCCATGTTTAAATAAAGCAATTATAGTGACACCTAAGAATATTATTGCAGCAAGTGTAAAAGTTACTGCTATTTGAGATGTAAAAGTATAACTATATGGAATCATTCCCAATAAGTTACCAAACAAAATAAACATAAAAAGAGTAAATATAAACGGAAAATAAACCTGACTTCCTTTCCCAGCATTTTCTTTAACCATATTAGCTACAAACTCATAAGACATTTCTACAAGGGCTTGAAATCTATTAGGAACTAAGGACTGTTTTCTAGCACCAAAATACAAAAATCCAGCTGAGCCTATAATAGAAAGCATCATGAATAAAGAAGCGTTGGTAAAAGATATATCAACACCCATGAGATTCAACTCAAAAAGTGTTTTAATTGTAAATTGTTCTACTGGTGAATTCATTTTAAACTTCTTTGATTAATAATTAAAAGTAACCAATTTTTAAACCCTTGCCACTTACAACTCTCCACAAATTAAGAATTCCAGCAGCGCCGCCTAAGAGGAAGAAAAGTATTAAGAACCAAGGATTAGTATCTAACCATTTATCTAAGGTCCATCCTATACATCCACCTATTAACAAACCTGCTAACAATTCTGTAGCAACTCTGGAAAAAGTGTTTAATAAATTTTGGTTATTTTCTTTGTTTTCGTGTTTGTTTTCCTTTTTTGCTATAGCAGCATCTATTCTATCTGATAATTTATCATTGTTATTAAATGAGCTCATATTATACTCTCACATACAAGTTATAAGCGTGATTAAACTATTTTGAGCCAACCAATAAGTCAAGAGTTTACTTTATAAAAATTCATTTTCTTTAAGCTATATCCCTTATTCTAGAAGCTTGTTCTAAATCAACTGATACTAATTTGCTAATTCCTTTTTGCTCCATAGTAACTCCAAAAAGCCTATCCATTTTTGCCATAGTAAGCCTATGATGAGTTATAACCATAAAGTATGTATTAGTTTCATCAACAATTTGATTCAACAAATCACAAAATCTTCCTACATTAGTGTCATCAAGTGGTGCGTCAACTTCATCTAAAATACAAATAGGAGCTGGGTTACACAAAAAAACTGAAAAAATCAATGAAATTGCAGTTAAAGCTTGTTCACCCCCGGATAATAAAGAAAGAAGTTGCATCTTTTTTCCTGGCGGGCTGGCTAAAACTTCAAGGCCAGCTTGCAGAGGATCTTCATTTCCAACTAATCTTAACTCAGCATTGCCACCACCAAATAATTTTTGAAAAAGTTGTTTAAAATTTTCATTAACTTCTTCAAAACTTTCTTTCAATCGTTGTCTTCCTTCTTTATTAAGTTCAAAAATACCACTTCTGAGCTTTGCAATAGCTTCCTCTAGATCAACTCTTTCCTTGGACATAACTTCAATTTTATTTAGCATTTCATTCATTTCGTCCTCTGCTCTGAGATTGACAGCACCAAGCGTTTCTCTCTCGTTAAGAAGGCGTTGCAGGGTTTTTTCTAAAATTTCTATAGATTTAATAGGTTGATCTTCTTCTTTAGTATTTATAAATTTATCTAATTCTGTTGATTTTATCTTTAATTTTTCGAAGACTCGATCCTCAATATTTTGAATTTTTGCTTTTGAAAGATTGAGTAAAGCCTCAATTTTTATCATTTCTTCTCTAAGAGTAGAAACTGCTTTTTCAGCTTCTCTTACCAGTTTGTCAGCATCATTCAAACTTGTTTCATTTTTCACTAATTGGTCAGCAGCTATATTTCTGTTTGATATAGCTTCTTCAATTTTAGTATTTAACTCTGCTTCTTTTTTTTCGAAACTCTCAGGAAGTGTTGACAATCTATTTTTCTCATCCTGAGAAGCTTTAAGTCTTTCTTCAAGAGAGATTAACCTTGTTTTTGCCTCTTCTTCTCTTACTTTCCAATTTTCTTTTTGATGTCCAAGTTGTATTAAATTTCTTGATTTGAAACTTTCTTCACTCTTAATTTGTTGTTCAGCAGCCATTGCATCAGTTAATTCATTTCGGCTTTGGTCTGCGTTGTTTCTTACTTTCAGTTCTTCAGCAAGTAAGGAAGGTAAATTAAGGGAGTTATTGAATTCTTTTTCAAGTTCACTCAATTCTTCCAAAGACACTCGCTCCGTATTTTTAAGTTCTTTTATTAATGCTTCAGATGAAAGTAACTTTGATTCAACTTTAGTGTTTTGTAACTCTAGTTCGTTTGATTCTGATATTAAGCTAGATAACTTAACTTGTAAGTTAGCTAGGTCATCTTTATATTTTTTAATATTATTAAAGCATTCTTCTAATCTTTTTTCAGATAAAGATTGCTTCTCTTTCAAAGAAGGGAGCTTATTCTGCAGTAATCTTAATCGTGCTATTTGTTGTAATCTCTCAGAATAACTGTTTTGAACTCCTTGAGGTTGAACAAAACCATCCCATCGCCATAGTCCTCCACTAGGGGTAGTTAAAGCTTGACCAAAAGTTAATTCTTTTTGAAGTTTAAAAGCAATTTCTTTGTTGTTAACAATTCCAACACCTTTCAAAGCCGTATCTAATATGGAAGATTTTGTGATTTTAGTAACTATAGGTATAACGCTTTCTGGTAACGAGACTGTTGATATAGTTTTAAAATCATCTCTCCAGTAAGTAGTATTTTCTGTGGATTGATCATCAGATAAAATTGGAGCAAGTAGCGTCTCTCCTAATACTGAGCCTATAGCTTCCTCAAGGTTATTAATATTACTAATAGTTTTTTCTAAGGTATTATTATCTAGGGTGTCACGACCTAATAATGTTGAAAGTGAATCAAACTCTAAATTGACTTTGTTAAACTCAAAAACCGCTGTGTTTTTTTCTTCTACTAATCTAGTTTCTAACTTTTCTAATTTTTCTAATTCAACGTTATACCCATCATTTAATTGATTATTTTCTTGAATAAGTTTCTTGAGATTAATGATTTTTTCTTTATCTAATTTAAATCTATTCTTGTCATCTTCTATGTTAAAGTTAGCTAATTGATTTTGTGTAACCTCAATTTTCTGTTTTAAATTTTTTATACGCTTTTCTAAATCTGATTTATCAGACTTTATTGAATATATTTCAGATGTAATAGTAGACAACTTATCATTGGCTGCATCAGATATGCTTCTAAGCTTTTTAACCAAATCTGTTGCTTTGGTAATTTTTGTTGAAAAGTTTTCAGTATCTTCTCTTAAGTTTTTTTCTTCTGTTAATAGGGTTGAAAGTGATTTTTTTGCATCTTCTTTTATTTCACTCTCGCGTACAATATCATTATTTATTAAATTGATCTGATTTATAATATTTTGTAGAGCGTTTTGTGCAGAAGATTTTTCTTCATCTAATTTTATTTTTGTAATATTTAAAGTCTGTAAAATTGCAGCTTTTTCTGCCTCATCCTTTTTTAGATCTGGAATTTTATTAGCCAAGTGTAACTGGGATTTAGTGTGTTCAGCAACCTTGATTTGCCCTTGACTTACGTTTTCATTAGCGTTTTTTAATTGAATGTCCAAATCATTGGCTTCTTTTTTGGCGTTATTCATTAGATTAAAAAATAAAGTTGCCTCGGCTTTTCTTATTCTTTCACCAACGGACCTGTACCTAGCAGCTTTCCTGCCTTGCTTTTCTAATTCTATTAACTGTTCTTTATATGTTTGTTCTATATCAGATAATCTATCTAAATTATCACTTGCTCCTTTTAACTTAAGTTCAGCTTCATGTCGTCTACTATGTAAACCTTTAATATTTGCAGCTTCTTCTAGTATTACTCTCCTATCTTCTGGATTGGAATCTATAATCTGTGCAATTCTCCCTTGGCCAACTATCCCAGAAGAGCGAGCACCTGTTCCATTGTCAGCAAAGATTAGTTGTATATCTCTAGCTCTGACTTGTTTGCCGTTAACTCTATAAACTGAACCCTTTTCACGTTCTATCTTACGAGTTATTTCAATTTCGTCATAATGATTGAAAATTGCGGGAGCTTTTTTTTCAGAGTTATCTAATTTGATACTAACTTCTGCAAAATTTCTTGAGGGCCTTTCATCTGTTCCAGAAAAAATAACATCATCCATTCCATCTCCACGCATTTGTCGTGCAGAGTTTTCACCCATAATCCATTTGATAGCTTCTACTATATTTGACTTACCACAGCCATTAGGTCCTACTACCCCAGTTAAACCCCTATTCATTTGAATTTCAGTAGGTTCTAAAAATGATTTAAATCCAGAAATTCTAACAGATTGGAACTTCATTATTTATTCCTTTGTTTTATGAATTCTTTGCTTTTACTAATTTTAGAAGTTTGGTTTCAAATTCCTTGAATGATAGTGCTCCAGAAATTTTGTGTTCATTGTTGATGATAAATGTTGGAGTAGATTCTATATTAAAATTTTTAGATTCTTTTTCCATTCTATCAATGATTTCTTGCATAAGAGGTATGTTTTTGGTTATTTCATCAAATTTTTTTGAAGAAACTCCAAATAATTTAGCTATGGAATACAACTCTTCAAGAGGTTTTTTTGAATAAGCCCACTGCTTTTGTTTTTCTAATAGAATGTCTATAGCTTTGATATAACCTTCGCTAGTCGGCAACGACCTTGCAAGGGCTGCTGCAATAACTGCTAATCTATCTAGTGGGTAATCTATTAATTCTAATTGAATTTGTCCTTTATCAATATATTTATCCTTAAGTTTAGGCAAAGTGTTTTTATGAAAATTAGCACAGTGCCCACAAGTTAATGAAAAGAACTCTTTAATTTTAATTGGTGCTTCATTTGAACCTAATAATTGTGATCGCATCATATGTTTGGTGGTGGATTGATCAGATAGGGCGACTTTTGGAAAAGTGCTTAAAGCAAGAGCACCCAATAATAATTCTCTTCTTTTAAACACAGCCATTTTATTCACAATACAAGCCTTTCTGATAAATTTAAATTTCTAAACTTTATACACTAAATACAATACATTAATATAAGAGTTTTATTCAGAATCATTATTTTTTAGTTTCCATGACATTTCAAATTTTTGCATTGCTAATTTAAGTTCTCCGTCAGGTAGGGTGTTTGAAACGAAATTATTTTTATCAATTAAAGTTTTCTTTAACATTTGATCATTATCATCATTAATATGAGTGTAACCTAAATCTGTTTGTACAATTTTGATTTTCATAATTGCTTTAAACCCGAAGCGAGAATTAATTTGGTTTAAAAAAAACGGAATTGCATGTTGTATTTCTGGGCCAAAACCGTTTTGTACTTTTATAATTATTTGACCATCACTTTTTTTATTTTTATCAAATTTAATTTTATCTGGAAATGTTACATCAGCATACTGCCCAGCTATATTTTTCCAATTTAAAAAAATGTGAGTTTGAATAGCTCCCAGTCTACTTACGCTCTTATCAACAATATTTTCAGTAATTTTTACTAGAGGTTTCATTTTTTAAATCATAAAGTGATTAATTAATTTTTTTAATAATTTATATCATATATACATACAATTATGGCTGAGAAAAATGAAGATAAATATAAACAGTTTTCTAATAAGTTATTAGATTGGTATGATATTAGAAGGAGAATTTTGCCCTGGAGAGCAGCTCCAGGCGAAATATCAAACCCATATTTTGTTTTATTGTCAGAAATCATGTTACAACAAACTGTAGTTGTAACAGTTATTCCATATTTCCTTAGATTTGTTAAGAAATGGCCAACAATAAATCAACTTGCTAAAGCTGATTTTAATGAAATAGCATCTTTATGGGCTGGTTTAGGTTATTATAGAAGAGCAAAAAATTTGCATGAGTCAGCAAAACTTATATCTACAAAATACAATGGATTAATCCCCAATAATAAAGAAGTTTTATTGTCATTACCAGGTGTGGGTGAATATACTGCTGCTGCAATTATGGCAATTGCATTTGACAAAAAAGAAAATGTTGTAGATGGAAACATAGAAAGGATTTTTTCAAGGTTATATAAAATAGAAGAACCTTTAGAACATTCTAAAAAAATGATTAGAACTTTGTCTAATAAATTTTTGCCTTGCAAAAGAAATGGAGATTATGCTCAATCTCTCATGGATTTAGGGTCTCTGGTATGCATCCCTAGGGCTCCAAGATGTAAAAGTTGTCCAGTTATTTTTGCATGTAAATTAGGAGGTAGATCTGAGGCTGGCCTATATCCAAAAAGATTACCAAAAAAAAGTAAAGAGCAAAGATATGGAATGTTTTATTTATTAATTGATAATGAAGGATCTGTTTTATTTAGAACTAATAAAAACGAACGATTATTTGCTAATATGGACGTTTTACCCTCTGTTGGTTGGAATGGAGAAAAAGAAAACTTGAAAACTTCTCCTAAAATAATTTCAAAAGATTTAGCCTTGTTCAATCTTAATTGGGAAATATTGGAAACAAAGATTAACCATGTTTTCACTCATTTTAAATTAGATTGTACAATAGTTTTTTTTAGAATTAACAAGAAAATAACTAAAAATTTATTGATAAATAAAGAATACAGATTTGTTAAGAAAAAAGATCTTAATCAATTAGCAATACCAAGTTTGATAAACAAAATATTGATAGCTTTTGAAGATAAAATTTATTAATCAATGCTTAAAGTGTCGAATAGAAGTGAAAACCATTACAAGGCCTCTCTCATCTGCAGCAGCAATTACATCTTTATCTTTGATTGATCCTCCTGGTTGAATTACAGCTGTAACACCAGCGTCAGCTGCTGCAATTAAACCATCTGGAAAAGGAAAAAAGGCATCACTGGCTACAACACTTCCTATTGTTAATGGCTCATTTAAATTAGCTATAGTTGCCGATTTTTTTGCTTTTTCATTAGCAATGTTTGTAGAATCAATTCTACTCATTTGTCCGGCACCAATGCCAGCTGTTTGCAAATTCTTTGCATAGATTATTGCATTTGATTTTGTATGTTTTGCTACTTTCCAAGCAAAAAGAAGATCATTTATTTGATCTTCATTAGGTAACTTTTTAGTAACAACTTTTAAGTCTTCTTTTTTAAGAATATGATTGTCTCTAGTTTGTACAAGCATACCACCGGATATAGATTTCATATTAAAGCCATTATCCATCGGGTTTGGTATTTTACCAGTCTTTAATATTCTTACGTTTGGTTTGTCTGCAAAAATTTGTAAGGCTTCATTGGTAACAGTAGGTGCAATTATAACTTCAAGAAATAGTGATTTCATCTTTTCGGCCAAATCAGCTTTTAGTTCTCTATTTATAGCTACAATTCCACCAAATGCACTTATAGGGTCAGTTTGAAGAGCATTTTCCCATGCTAAGTTTATATCTAAATTTTCAGAAACTCCACATGGGTTTGCATGTTTTATAATTGCAACAGCTGGTAGCTCAAATTCACTTATAAGTTCAAAAGCAGCGTCTGTATCGTTTATATTATTATATGATAGTTCTTTTCCATGTAATTTTTGTGACTGAGCAGCTCCTATTCTTATGTCAGCAGTTTTATAGAATGCTGCATGCTGGTGGGGGTTTTCACCATATCTCATTGATAAACTTTTTTGTAATTCTATAGAAATTGTTTCAGGAAGTTGGGGAGTATGTTCTTTATACTCACTAAACCAATTAGAAATTTCTAAATCATATTGATTAGTTAATTTAAAGGCTTTCCCAGCAAGATATTTTCTGAAATTGTATGTAGTAGATCCATTATGTTTTAACTGATTTGTTAATTCTGTATAATCATTAGTGTCAGTTATGACAGAAACAAATTCATGGTTTTTGGCCCCAGCCCTTATCATTGCTGGTCCACCGATATCAATATTTTCGATGATTTCAGAGCTGTCATGAGTTTTTTTAATAGTTTCTGTGAACTTATATAAATTAATAATTAATAAATCAATTCCAATAATATTATGTTCCTGCATCTTTTTTATATGATTGGCATCATTCCTTCTTCCAAGAATTCCACCATGGATATTAGGGTGTAACGTTTTTACTCTTCCATTTAGTATTTCTGGAAAACCAGTTTCTTCTGAAACATCCTTTACTAATATTCCATTTTCTTCGAGAAATTTTGCGGTTCCTCCTGTAGATAAAATTTCTATGTTGTGACTAATTAACTCTCTTGCGAGTATATCAATCCCATTTTTGTCGGTAACGGATATAAGAGCTCTTTTTATTTTAGTGTCATTAACAAAAGTTTTATTTTCAAATGTTTCATTCATATTTTTTACCAGTCTAGGATTTAAGTAACTTATGTGTGAGATAGTTTCTTTTAGTTATGAAAGTCAACTAAAATTTATTTTTGTAATGTCAATAACCAATCACATGAAATTGTTTTATAAGCTCTAATTTTTTCAAGATTTAAATTAATGATTATTTGTTTGCATTGTACCAAACCTTTTGGAGTAAACATAACAGAATCTTGAGTAATAAGACTTTGATTGCCAGCATATAATTTCCATACAAAGCCCTTTTTATGATTTAATAATATCGAACCGTCTCTGGTTTTTATTAGATCAATGTCAGGATAAACATGAAAGCGTATATTAGCACTTTTGGGAGTAGAACCAATGTTATCGACATTGATTATTTCGTCTCTTCCCTTTATTTCTAATGTTTTTTTACCAACATATATTTGCCTTCTATGAAAAACTCCATACATCAATTCGTATCCAGAGTGCATTACGTCTAATAAGTTTCCATCTTTAGTTGTTCCGTATTTTATATTAAATACTTTTGTTTTTCGATGGCCAGTAAGATCAATATTATTGCGATCATCAATATTTAACGTTGAGTGAGCTGCGGATGAAGCTAAAGAGTTTTTTGCATATCTTAAATTTGAATTAACTAACTCTCCCAAATTAGAGATTATTTTTTGTTTTTGATAAAAAAATTCGAAAGCAAATAAACTTGCTTTTGAATCATTACTAGTATTTTTTTTTGACCCTATATCCACTAATATTACTGAATTTACGTTTGACATTCTGCAAAACCCTGTGTCCTCCGCTATACTAAAAGTTTTGTTCTTGTAACCGACTCTCTCTAAAGTCTGTTTTATAATATTTTTTGAAACTAATGATCCCCCATGAAACCATGAGAAACAACCATTTGGCATTTGAATACTTCGGCAAAACTCTCCCATTTTAATAGTTTGTTTGTGTAGATTTTCTGCATCTACATTTTTTAAAATTGCTACTACAGATCTTATTTCAATTAAATGTCTCAACAGTTCTATTTGCAGTACAGGGCTTCTAGTTTTATGACCTCCATCAGGGTTAATCAGAAATTGAATTTCATCATCTAATAAATCTAACAAATCTTTAATGTTTATTATTTCTGGGTATAAAATCGATTGACCAACAATCATACCTTTTATTATTATAATTTTTTCAAGATGCTCTTTGGAATCTATTAATTTTAACTCAAGATATTTCGTTTGCAAAGCAATTGAGTTTAAGAGTTTCTTTTGAAATTCCAGTTTGCCACTTTCAGCAAACCATGAGTAGTTAAAGCTCCAAGAAGTTATTCTTGAAACCATAGCCTCAGCTCTAAACTCTTTAGATAATAAATTATAATTTTCATCTATCCAGTTTTCTACTAAAGATCGAGACATCGTCCTTGCTTGGACGCTACCTTCGGATTTCAGATCCCTTAAAAATTCAAATTTATTAAAGTCTAATGATACTTTAGGAGTTAATTTTCTATTTATTATTTTTTGTCCACTTTCTATATTTCCTTGCCAACTATCAGTTAATTTTCTAATTGGGGATTGAAATTCTGGCACTTTTAGTTTTTGTTTTAAGAAATAATTATTAGTAATCAAGTTTAAGCTATTAAACATCAACTTATTTATCCATTCTTAGTAATGAGACAAAAAAACCGTCAGAACCGTTCGTGACATTATTCGATTTAAAATTTAAACTATTTGGTAGAATTCTGATAAAGCCCTCTTTTGTAACGCAATTTTCTAACATAGGGTAATCATTAGTAGTGAATGGAATAATTGAAAATTTATTTTGCTCTAATAAAAATTTTTCTATTCGGCGTTCACCTTCGATTTTTTGAAGAGAGCAGGTTATATACATAATCATTCCATTATTATTTAATATATTAGCTGCATTCTTTAAAATATTATCTTGAATTGAAATTAAATCATCAAGGTTATTAGGCGCAGGTTTTAAAAAAATATCTGGGTTTTTTCTAATGGTTCCTGTGGCTGAACAGGGAGCATCAATTAAAATAACATCAGGTTTAAGTTTTGGAGTATAATTTTCAGCGTTAACAATTATAAGATTTGGATTAAATTTTAAACGTTTCATATTATCAATAAAAATTTTGGAACGAGATTTACTTCTTTCAATTGATGTTACATTTAATTTGTTATCTAAAAGCTGAGCAGTTTTACCTCCAGGAGCACAACATAGGTCTAAAACCCTTAAGGAATTAAGCTTGTTCATAAAATAATATTTTAATTTTAACAATAATAAGTTACATGGAATTTGAGATGCTGCATCTTGTACCCACCATTTTCCGTCTGAGTACCCAGGTAAACTTTCTACAGGTCCATTAAGATTACATCTTAAAACGTTTGGAAAAATTTCTTCTCCTAGAAGTTGTAATTTAAATTTTTGTTTGTCGGTTGCAGTCATTCTATTTGATATTACAATATCAATTGGAGGAGGGGTCATTGCTATATTAATTATTTCTTCAACATTTTTTTCACCATATGATGACACCCAACTCTTAAAAAGCCAATCAGGTAAATTATATTTTTCGTTAGGTATAAGCTTAAACCATTGCTCTTCGTTATTAAGCATGTTCCTTAAAAGTCCATTTACTAGTTTGGATTGGTTTTCTCCGCCGAATTTTCTTGCTTGGTTGACGGCGTCATTTAATACTGCGTATGGAGCTGTTTTAAGCCATATTAATTGGGTAGTAGCAATAGTAAGAATGCCATTTAAATATCTGTTTCTCTTCTTAATCCCAAACTTTGAATATTTATTATAAATAAATTGTATTTGTTTATGTCTTCGCATTGATGTGTTTAAGATTAGATAAACAAAAGATCTGTCTCGTTTATCCAATCTATTAAAATCATAAGAATTATTAATAATGTCATCTAGTTTTTTATATTTGTAAAAAATTAAAATCCATATTTCTAATGCAATTAATCTTGAGTTTTTAATTGGTTTTATTTCAACATGATTAAACTTAGCTTTAGCCAAAATTGCTGCCTTATATTTGTTTGAATAAGTATATTATATCAAGTATAATTTAGTTAGTTGTTAATTAGAAAGTATATACATATGGATAAAGAAATTTCAAAAATAAACGCACAAAAAGAGAAAAAACATTCAAATGACGAGTCTTTAAAAGACCCTGAAACTATTAAAAGTAAAGAAATTCTTTTTAAAGAACGAGGAGGACCTAAGGGTCCTGAGCCGACCAGGTATGGCGATTGGGAGAAATCTGGAAGATGTTCAGATTTTTAACCTAATTTAAAAAATGAATGAATTAAAATCAGAAATTATAATCAACGCTGGTATTCGAGCTGCGGAACGAAATTTTTCTAGTGCTTATATTATTAAGAGAGGAGACAGTGATGCAGGGGCAATATTTGTTAAAATTGATACTTTAGATGGATATGCCAAACTTTATTCAAGAAATCTTGTATATGATTTTGATAAAAACAAGGATTTAATTCGATTTGAAGATTTATACCCAAATAAAAAAATAAAAAAAGAAGATATTGACTTAAGGCTTACTAAAGAAATTTCAATTGATAGGGATTGTTGGGTCGTAGAAATTGAAGATAAAAATGGTTTTAATCCTTTTCATAATTTAGACGGTTAGTCTATCTATAAGTTCGTTTCGGTTATATAATCCTAAATAATCAGCTTTCAATTTTAGTATACCATTAACATGTTTTAACATAGGTGTAGGAATATCAAGTTTAGTTCCAATCTCAATTATAGCACTCATTATAGGATCAATTTCAAGAGGCCTTTTTAACTCAATGTCTTGTCGTGTAGAAGGCTTGTGGCCAATAATAGAAGCTGCTCCGTTGATTCTATTTTCAATTGATATATTAAACTTTGCTCCAACTGCCTCTCCTACTTTTTGGCATTCTTCCATTAAATTTTGAATTAAAAGTCTTGAGCTTGGGTCAGCTCCTAAAATGTCTAAACTTGCACCAGTTATGGCACTTAATGGATTGAAAGAGCAATTTCCCCATAACTTAATCCAAATTTCGTCTCTTAACTGTTTTTTTTGAGGTGCTTTTAGTCCTCCACTGATAAGTAAGCCAGATAAGGTTTTTAATCTTTCAGAATTTACTTCGCTAGGTTCACCAAGACTAAATCTATTGCCTTCAATATGTTTTATAACACCTGGTTTTTCAATCTCACAAGCTGGATAAACTACACAACCTATGGCACGTTTAGGGTTAATTGTATCCCAGATAAGACCATTTGGATCAACTGAGTCTATATGAGTATTTTCTAAGTTTGTGCCTGAATTAGCTTTGTAAAAATACCACCAAGGAATACCATTGACTGCGGATATAACTGCTGTTTTTTCCTTTAAAAGGGGTTTTAAATTTTTTACAATACCGGTTATCGCATGTGCTTTAACTGCAATTATTATATAATCTTGTATGGATAATTCACCTGGGTTATCAGTCACTTTTAAGTGAAATGTTTCAGAACCAGTTTTGGAGATCAAAGTTAGTCCATTTTTTTCAATGGCCTCTTTATGAGGTCCTCTTGCAATCAAAGAAACATTGGCGCCTGCTTTGCTTAGACAACAGCCAAGATATCCCCCAATAGCTCCTGCACCATAAACACATATATTAATCATTTTAAATCCCTATTCTAAACCTAGTTTTTCAGCCAATCCAATCCGCTGTAACTTACCAGTAGCTCCTTTTGGTATTTCATCTAAAAAGCAAATATATTTTGGGATTTTGAAATCGGCAAGGTGTTGACGCGCATATTCTTTTAATTCTTTTTCTGTGCATTGAAAGCCATTTTTTAGAACTAATGCGACACCTATAGCTTCACCAAGTAATTTATCTTTAACTCCAAAAGTTACTACTTGTTCAATAGCGTCATGTTCCATAAGAATATTGTCAATTTCTAGTGGTGACACTTTTTCTCCACCACGATTAATGATTTCTTTTAGCCGACCAGAGATTTTTAGATAGCCGTCTTTATCAAAAAAACCTTGATCTCCAGTTCGAAACCAACCATTGGTAAATGATGACTTATTAGCTTCTTCATTATTTTCATAACCATGCATTACATTATCTCCGCGTATGCAGACTTCTCCTTCTGAACCAAATTCGAGTTTGTTTCCATCTATGTCCATTATACAAACGTCAGGGCCAGCAGGTTTGCCTACGAAACCAGCTTTTTGAATTTCAGGAGGAATAGGGTTTGATGTCATTTGATGAGTTGCCTCTGTCATACCATAAGCCTCAATTACAGGGGCTTTAAAAACATCTATAAGTTCTTCAAAAACAGCAGGCGGAAGAGAAGCTGACGAAGACCTTATAAATCTAAGTGATAGATTCTTAGCCTGTTCCATATTTTTTTTGGCACGCATTAATATTCCTTGATGCATTGTAGGAACACCAGAGTACCAAGATATATTTTCTTTTTTAGCTTTATCTAAAAAACTCAGAGCATTAAATCCAACGCTAGTATAAACAGATGCACCAGCGTAAATTGATGAACTTAAAATTGCTATAAGACCATGAATATGAAAAAGAGGCATAATATTATAACAATGGTCGCTAGAAGTTAAATTTAATGTTTCTGCTATATTCACTGCCGATGAATATATATTTTTATTTGTAAGAGGAACAACTTTTGGCCTAGATGTTGTTCCTGATGTATGAAGAACCAATGCCTCGTCGTCGTCTTCTGATATTTCAAAACTTTTTGTAGAATTATATAAATTAAAAATTCCAGCTGGTGCTGCTTCGTTCCTTTTAATTTCACATATTTCTATTCCCAATTTATTTGCTGCTACAACAACTTGATTAGTGCTATCTTTTTCTACTATGACAACTTTAGGTTTTAGATCTTCTAAATAGAACTCATATTCACTAAGTTTGTAAGAAGGATTTAACGGAGCAGCAGACATATAACTTGAAACAGCTAAAAAGGCAGTTGCCATTTCTGGACCATTAGGTAAAACTATTGCTGCTCTGTCTGTTTTAAGAATTCCATTTCCTGATAATTGACTAGAAATATTATAAACGTGTTTTTTTAATTCTGAAAATTTTAAGGGTTTACTGTTATCTGAAGTAATAGCAATATCGTCATCTTTATTATTATTTATTAGGTCACGTATAGTTTTCTTCATTTTAAAAAAGCCCAACATTTCAATTTAAAATTAAAGTTAACAACTAAAATATTTAAAGTGCAAATTAAATAATATTAAAAATATTTATTAAATAGACTTAAAAAGAAAAGAGGCTATACAGTTTTATGACTTATTAGTTTTTAGAGATTTAATATGTTTAATGACATGCTTTTATCAGAACTGCTTATTTACTTGGTGGGTTTAATCAGCACTGGTGTTGTAGCAGGATTAATTGCAGGCTTGTTCGGAGTAGGTGGTGGGATTGTAATTGTTCCTATTTTATTTTGGATATTTACTTCTTTAAATTTTCCAGAAGAAATATTAATGCATATGGCCATTGGTTCATCTTTAGCAACAATTATTCCTACCTCCATTGCTTCCGCCAGAGCACACTATAAAAGAGGATCAATAGACATTGACGTATTAAAAAAATGGGGATTTGGAATATTTTTAGGAGCTCTTTTAGGAGGGTTTTTAGGAAAATTTTTCAGTGCAAATGAACTCAAATATCTGTTTGCATGTATTGCTTTTATTGTTGCTATAAACATGTTCATCAAGGAGCCTTTGAAATTCAGTAATAGATTGCCCAAATCAAGAATTATTAATACGTTCATATCTTTCATAATTGGGTTTATGTCAACTTTGATGGGTGTTGGAGCAGGAACTATAGGGGTTCCTTCTTTAGTTTTGTTGTCTATTCCAATACATAGGGCTATTGGAACAGCCGCAGCGCTAGGTTTATTTATATCTATCCCAGCCACTTTCGGCTTAGCCTTCTCCGGTTTCGACGTGCCTAATAGACCTCCAATGAGTATAGGTTACGTAAATGTAATAGCATTTTTGATAATGTTTCCCTTGACTGTCTTTTTTGCGCCAATAGGGGTAAAAATTGCTCATCTTATAAATCAGAGAGTATTAAAAATTATCTTCGGTGCTTTCTTAATTATAACATCAACAAAAATGTTAATATCCATATTGTTTTAATAAAAGTTTTGAAGCTGGAGTTAGTTCATCATCGTCTTTGTCGGTTTCAATTTTCAATGCTAGTTTTTTTCCAAGTTCTACACCCCATTGATCAAAGCTATTGATGTTCCATATAAAACCCGACGCGATTGTTATATTTTCGTAAAGTGCTATTAGTTTTCCAATTGAAAAAGGGGTATTTTTTTCCCAACTGATTATTGTTGAAGGTCGACCACCGGGAAAGTTTTTGTTTTTGTTGATTAGGTCTGCGCTCCCTTTAGCTAAAGAGTCAGCTTGAGCTAATGCGTTTGTTATTAAATAATTGTGTTTTTTAGTTTTTTCTTTGGTCATTTGTTTATTTGAGCTTTGAAGTGGAAGCAAAATATCTAGGGGTATCACTTCTAAGCCTTGATGTAGAAACTGAAAAAAACTATGCTGAGCACTAGTTCCAACCTCTCCCCAAATTAAAGGGCTTGCAGCCATTATTAATTCTTTACCTTCAATATCAACTCCTTTTCCATTACTTTCCATTTCTAATTGTTGAGCCCATGAAGGTAGTTTTGCCAGTCTGCTGCTATATGGAATAATACAATGACTGTTACGATTAAGAAAATTTCGGTTCCAAATTCTTAACAGTGCTAAAATAATTGGAATGTTGTTTTCTACATCTTCATTAATGAAGTGTTCATCCATGATCCTAGCGCCATTTAAAAAATCTTTGAAATTATTTTCTCCAATACTTAATATAATTGGCATGGCTACTGAAGACCATAAAGAATATCTCCCTCCAATGTTTTTAGAAAGATAGAAAATATTTTCATCGTTAAAGCCCCATTTAATTGCCTTATCGATAGAGGATGTTATGGCTACCATTGAATCATTTATTGATTTGTTTGCTTGCAACAGCCATTTCTTAGCTACTTTAGCATTTTCTAATGTTTCTAAAGTACCAAAACTTTTAGACGTTATAATAAATAGTGTTTTTAAAGGGTTACATTCTTCAAGAATGTCACTCATATTTGCTGGATCAATGTTTGAAACAAAAAAAATATTAGGGCCTACATGAAAATCTTTTAATGCTTGATTAACCATCATTGGACCTAAATCTGATCCTCCAATACCAACATTAACTATATATTCAAATTTTTTTGAGGTTAAAATATTATTTGAAAAATCAAGCAGTTTTGCCCATTCTCCTGTAGTAAATCTCTCTACCTTTCGCAGGTTCAGATGGTCCACTGATTTATTTTCTGAAGTATTTATCTTTGAACCTGAAGCCATGGCCTGTATTTTTTCTTTTACATTAGATTTTTTAGCTAGTTTTACCAGGTCATCTTTGATCTCTTTATCTAATGATTGCCTAGTAATATCAACATTAAGATCACCAAGATTGAATTGAAAATCGTTTAATCGATTTTGGTCAGATAGTAATGGTTTTATATTGTTAAAATTTTTATATTTTAATTTTTCATTGAGAGTTTTTGTGACTGGATTTTTAGCTAATTGCATATTCTTACTAATAATAATTGTTTTTTTTCATATTACACTTATACAATTTCTAACATAATTTAATAACAAATAGGATATAAATTTATCATGCGCTTTAAATCAAAAAGTTTTTTTTTGAACTTAATAATTTGTATGGCTATAAATTCTTCAAGCTTAGCGAATTCAATACAATTTAATGGCCTTATACTTTCCAATTTTTGGATTAAGGAAACAATTGGTAATCACAAAATGACTTCAGGGTACTTATCTATTGAGAATAAGAATAGTGTTGATGAACGTTTATTATCACTAACTTCTGAAATTGCAAAAAAAAATCAATTGCATAATATGATTGTTAAAAATGATATTATGAAGATGGAAAATCTTAATAATGGAATAGTTATTAGAGCTAAATCTAAATTAAGTTTAAAGCCTGGAAGCTACCACATTATGTTCATGAAATTACGAAAACCGCTGAAAATTACCAAAAAATATAAAGTAACTTTAAATTTTAAAAATGCTGGTTCTGTAACTCTGGAAATGCCTGTGCATAAAAACCGATCTAACAATAAGGCTAAACATCATGATCACCATTGAATATTATTTTACTAATTTTAAAAGTACTATTTTCTAAGTGCATACAATTTACTAGAATAAATTTCTTTATTTCAAATAAAATTAAAAATAAATAGAAAAATATTCATTTATTTATTGATAATAAGAATATTTTTTTTATCTTATGGTTTTTTTTAGGAGAGATTTATGACAAATTCAAAACATCCAGAAACTCTAGCTTTGCATGCAGGTTGGAGGGCTGATGAAACAACAGGGTCTGTTGCGGTTCCAATTCACCAAACTACAAGTTATCAATTCAAAAATACAGATCAGGCAGCTAATTTATTTTCTTTGTCAGAATTAGGTAATATTTATACAAGAATTATGAATCCCACTAATGATATTTTGGAAAAAAGAGTTGCTTCATTAGAGGGAGGTGTTGCTGCTTTAGCCGTTTCTTCAGGCCAAACAGCCTCAGCATTTGCAATTCAGAACCTTGCTAAAGCTGGTGACAATATTGTCAGTTCTACTGATTTGTATGGAGGAACATGGAATCTTTTTGCTAATACTTTAAAAGATATGGGAATTGAAGTAAGGTTTGTCGATCCAGAAAATCCATCAGCTTTTGAAGAGGCCACAGACGATAGAACGCGAGCTTATTATGCCGAAACCTTGCCAAATCCAAAGTTGAGAGTCTTTCCTATATCAGAAGTGAGTGCCATTGGAAAAAAATATGGAATACCTCTTATCGTAGATAATACAGCTGCTCCAATAATCTGTAAACCCATAGAACACGGAGCTGCTATTGTTGTATATTCTCTAACTAAATACATTGGTGGTCATGGTAACTCTGTTGGGGGGATGATTGTTGATGGAGGTAATTTTGATTGGGAAGGGGCTGGCAAGGATAGGCAACCTGCATTAAACACTCCAGATCCTTCTTATAATGGAGCAGTGTGGGTTGATGCAGTTAAACCTTTAGGTCCAATAGCTTATATTATTAAAGCAAGAGTAACTTTGTTGCGTGATCTTGGAGGAGCTTTAAGTCCGTTTAATGCTTTTTTAATTTTACAGGGACTCGAAACGCTTAGTTTAAGGATGAAAGCTCATTGTGATAATGCATCAAAGGTTGCAAATTTTCTAGAAAAACATAAATCAATTAAAAAGGTAATTTATCCAGAATTGCAAAGTGGCAACTCTAAAACATCAGCTGATAAGCATCTCCATGGAGGATACGGTGGTCTAGTAGGTTTTGAGCTAAGTGGAGGGCTTCAGGCAGGAAAAAAATTTATTGATGCTTTAGAATTATTTTATCACGTAGCAAATATAGGTGACTCAAGAAGTTTGGCAATTCATCCTGCAACAACAACACATAGTCAGTTATCAGCAGAAGAACAGTTCAAAACTGGTGTTTCTGAGGATTATGTAAGGCTATCTATAGGAATAGAGCATATAGACGATATATTGGCTGATTTAACAAAGGCCTTAGATAAATCTGAAATATCATAAATAAATAAAAATTTAACTTTTAAAAGCTAAGAAAATGATTTCTTAGCTTTTTTTTTAATTAATGTTTATTTAATCAATTAAATATTATAATAATGCTCAAAAATATGAAGAGAGAATATATTTGCTTTTTGATAATAAATTTTCAGTCGCACCCATGATGGACTGGACAGACCAGCATTGTAGATATTTTCATAGACTTATATCTAGCCATGCTGTTCTTTATACTGAAATGATTTCTGCTGACGCTTTATTATTTGGTCCAAGGGAAAAACTACTAAGCTTTAATAAAGAAGAGTTACCTTGTGTTCTTCAACTAGGAGGAAATAACCCTGACAAACTATCTAAAGCTGCAAAGTATGGACAAGATAATGGATATTCTGAGATTAACCTAAATATTGGTTGTCCTTCCAATAGAGTCCAGAATGGTTCATTTGGGGCTTGTCTAATGGAAACCCCAAAATTAGTTGCCGAGTGCGTAAAAGTCATTCAAGAGAATTGTCAAATACCAGTTACTATTAAATGCAGGATAGGTATAGACGACATGGATGAAATTAAAGGTTTAGACGATTTTGTTGATGAAGTTTCTTTATTAGGGACTAAATTATTTATTATTCATGCTAGAAAGGCCTTACTAAACGGCTTAAGCCCAAAACAAAATAGAGAAATACCGCCTTTAAATTATCTAAGGGTAGGATCTTTAAAAAAAAGAAGACCAGATTTAAAAATTATAATTAATGGTGGCATTCAATCAATCGAAGATGGCAACGAAATAATTCTTAAGCATAACCTTGATGGATTTATGATTGGAAGAGAAGCATATAAAAACCCTTATATATTGTCAACTGTAGACAGAGACGTTTTTGGTAAAGATGTAAAACAAAGAACAAGATACGAAGTAGCAATGAAAATGGCTGATTATATAGACAATTATATGAAAAAAGGTGGTTCTCAGGTACACGCAGTTACTAGACACATGTTAGGATTATATAATTCTTTACCTGGTGCTAAAGATTGGAGAAGAGTTTTAAGCGAAAATACAAAATTTTCTAAGAATGGAGACGTTTTAAGACTTGCAACAGACAATATAGAAGATGTAATACATAGAAAGAATTTAAAACTAGCCTAGGAGACTAAAGTTGGAAGAAGTTAACAAAAAAGAAGGTTATAGATCTATTCTAGAGATGGGCCCTTTGTTATTGTTTTTTGGTGTAAATTATTTTTATGGAATTATGGCAGGTACTACCGTTTTGGTAATAAGCACTTTGTTGTCACTTGCTCTTTCATGGTATTGGTTCAAAAATATTCCAATGATGGCAGCCGCTGGATGTGTGGCAGTTGTATTTTTTGGTGGCTTAACAATTTTTTTTGATGATGATTTCTTCATTAAAATAAAACCAACTATTGTTTCAATAATAATAGCTGGCGTTCTTGCTTCTGGTAAGATTTTAGGAAAAAATCCACTTGCCGCTATCATGAAATCTGCGGTTAGCCTTTCTCCAGAAGGATGGAATAAGTTGACATGGTTATGGGTAGCTATGTTTATAATAATGGCTATTGCAAATGAAATTGCATGGAGAAGTTTAACAACAGATCAATGGGTTTCTTTCAAAGCTTTCGGAATACCAGTATTATCTCTTGGTTTTGGCTTGTTATCTTTACCCATAATGCAAAAACATCAAATTAAAAAAGATTAGTTTTTATTTTTTATAGATTGGAGTTTTTTTGAAAGCTCTAATTTCATGGGTGAGTTTATTGGAAGTCTAGATAAAAGTTTTTTCCAAGACACAGTTGCTTGTTTATTATTCCCTTCAGTAAATGCATCAAGGCCTTGAAAAAATAAAGCATCTATATTGCTAGAATCTAAAATTAAAATTTCTGCGATAAGGTTTTTAATCTCTGATGTAAAGTTAGGTTTGACAGAGGGGGGTAATAATTCTTTTAATAACATTTGTTTTAAAGCTATGTTGTCAGGACTTATTTCGATTGCTACTTTTATTGCATCAAGGGCCTTTTCTCTATTATTTAAAACTTTGTATGATCTAAATAATTTTAACCATCCATCTAAATCCTGTTTAGACTTTGTTAGACGATCAGCAAGTTGATCAACCATCTGATTTATCTTTACTTTTTGGTGTTCTTCAGATGAATTTAAAATATCTTGCGTGATGGAGCTTTTATAATTTAAGTTTGTTTTAAATTTGTTTTCCAAAACTTTATTACTAATGCCTAAATTTTTAGCTGCAGACCTTATATTTACCTCAAGATCATTTTTCCATGTATCCGTGCTTTTAGTGATTTTGTATAGTTCAACCCATATTTTGAAAGCTTCTTCTTCATTTCCAATTTGAGATTGAGCTAGTCCATTTAAAAATTTTGCACCTGGATCAAAGGGATCTTCAATTAAGGCTTGATTTATTAGGTTTTGTGCCTTTGATGTTACTTGACCATCTGCTTTTTTAACTATTGCTTGAGCCAACAAAGATTTTAATTTTGGTGTGCTTTTTATAGATAATATTTTTTTTAAGCTAGATATTTCAACGTCTGTTTCATTTATTTTTGATGCAGTAGACGCCAAATTTAAAAGAATATTTAGGTTGTTTGGATCGGCTTTAGACTTTGAAAGTAGTTCATTGAACATTTTAAGGTCTTTGATAAACGTACTATTTTTTTTATTTTTGCTTTGGATTAATTTTAGTTTAGAGGCATTTAATTCTTCCATATTGATAAATGGATTACCAATTTTATAGTAGATACTAGAACTTAAAAAAAATATAAATAGAGAGACAATAACAAATAACAACTGAGGTGATTTCAATTTTGTACTTTTACTTTTTAAATATTTTGTATGTTTTATATTTTGGAAAATATAAAGTATTGAAAGAATAGTAATGATAAAAATTATAACAAATAACATTGATTCTATTTCTATTTAAAACGACTTTTTTTTAAAATTTTCATAACCAAAAACAGACCCAATATCAAAATTATAAAAGGTAAAAACCATAATAATATTGTATTAGTTTTTAATGGAGGGTTTAAAAGTATATAATCTCCATATCTATCACTTAAATATTCATAAATTTCTTTATCTGTAGAGCCTGTCTCAATTTTTTCTTTTATTAAAATTCGTAAATCTTGAGCGATTTGAGAACTCGACTCGTCTATACTTTGGTTTTGGCATACAAGGCACCGAATATTCTGTCCAATTTCTCTTGTTTTATTTGTAACATAATTAGAGCTGACATTATTTTCTTTTATATTTATATTAGTTTGTGCTGTGATAAAAAATAAAGAAAATACAAATATAAATAAATTTATTTTTTTTAACATTATGTTATTTTTTTCTTATTAAAGGTAAAACTTCAGATTTAAATACATTATATAAAAGAGGTCCAGCATGACGGTAAATTATTTTACCATCAGTATTAACTATGAACGTTTCTGGTACACCATAGACTCCCCAATCTATGGCTATTTTTCCAAAGTCATCTAATCCAATCTGGTCATAGGGGTTACCGTAATCTTCTAAAAATACTTTAGTATTTTTTACTTTATCTTTATAGGCAATACCAACAACAGGAATGAGTTTAGACAATTCTTCAATTAGTGGAGCTTCAACCCTGCATGGTGCACACCAAGAAGCAAAAAAGTTAACTGCAAAAAAATTATTTTTATATTTATCAATATTTAAAGTTTGACCTTTAACTTTTTGTTGAAAAAAATCTATCTTTTCAATTTTTATTGTTGGTATTTTTTTGCCAATTAGTTGAGAATTAATTAAATTTTGATTTGAAGGATTTTTTTTAACTTCATACAAAACTAATGCTGATACTGCTAATATCAACGCAAATAATGTAAGAGGTAATATGTTAAAAATTATGATTTTAGATTTCATTTAAATAGCATTCTTAAGTTTTTTCCTAGATTTTCTACTTTGTAATATAGACACTAAACCACCAAGTGCCATAAAGCCTGCCCCTCCCCAAATCCACGAAATAAGAGGATTGAAATAAACTCGTATTGACCACCCAGTTTCCTTGTTACCATCTCCTAATACTAAATAAGTATCTCCCCAGAAATCACTTAGAATTGCTGCTTCTGTCGTTTGACTTTTCTCAATTGGGTAGAAGCGCTTCTCTGGTTTTAATACGTCAATTATTTTTTTGTCTTTTAGAAGAGTAAATGTAGCAGTTTCAGATTTATAATTTGGGCCAGGTAAAGTTTCAACTTTATCAAATATTAATGATTTATTTCCAATATTAATAATATCTCCAACATTTTTTTTAATATTAAATTCAGTTTTATAAAATTGCTCTCCTGTTACACCTACTAAAAAAACAGCAACCCCCATGTGAGCAATATGCACTCCAAGATTATTTTTTGAAAAATACAAAAATATAGCTTTAAAACTGTTCAATCTTAAATTTGTAGCTTTTATTTGAAATGTCAAATCAACAATTACACCTGTAAGTAGCCATATAGCAAGAGATCCACAAATTATAGAAAACAAAGAAGATTCATCAATCATAAATAGTCCCAGCCCACCCAAAAGAGTAATTACAGAAAGAAAAATAAGTTTTTTTGCAATTTTATTTGGTTTTTTTATCCCCCAGCTTAGGAAAGGAGCTATTGCCATTAACAAAATTACTGGGGCCATAATAGGTGCGAAGGTTGCATTATAGTATGCAGGACCAATAGAAATTTTATTTCCATTAAATGCATCAAGAAATAACGGGTACAATGTTCCTATCAAAACTGTTGCTGCAGCTGTGGTAAGAAATAAGTTATTAATTAGAAGAGCGCTTTCTTTACTTATAATATTAAACTGAGTTTTATTTTCTTTAAATAGTGAGGTTTTAGTTGCGTATAATATTAAAGGACCACCTGTGGCAATTGCTAAAATAATTAATATAAAAAGTCCCCTTGACGGATCTGAAGCAAAAGCATGCACTGAAGTCAACAATCCTGATCTAACTATGAATGTTCCTAATAAAGAAAATGAAAAGCCTAATATTGACAGTAAAATTGTCCAGTTGATCAAAATAAACCTAACTTCTAGTATTCTTACAGAATGTAATAAAGCAGTTGCAATTAACCAAGGCATAAAAGACGCATTTTCTACTGGGTCCCAAAACCACCAGCCTCCCCATCCTAATTCATAATAAGCCCACCAACTCCCTAGTGCTATTCCAATTGTAAGAGCAGACCAAGCAATTGTTATCCAAGGCCTCATTTGGCGTGCCCATTCTTTATTAATTTCTCCAGTAATTAATGCTCCAACTGCAAATGAGAAAGATACTGATAAACCAACATATCCAAAATATAATAGTGGTGGATGTAGTGCTAAACCTGGATCCTGAAGTAAGGGGTTTAAGCCATTACCATCTATTGGCAATACGTTAAGTCTTTCAAAAGGGTTTGAAGTAAATAAAATAAATGACAAAAATAAACATAAAATTATTGTCTGTATTCCAATTATTGAAGACAAAAGTTTATAAGATATTTGATGTTTTTTTCTAGAAACTAAAAATGTAAAAAACGATAATATTAATATCCATAACATTAATGAGCCTTCATGATTACCCCACGTCCCGCTGATTTTATAAATTAGAGGTTTAAGAGTGTGTGAGTTATCTGAAACAATTACTAAAGAAAAATCAGAAATTATAAAGCTATAAACGAGAATTCCAAATGAAAAGAGTATAAATACAAAATTAATGAAAGTACTTTTTATAAGAACGTTTATAGTGACATCATCGCTTTTTTTAATATTAAAAGACCAGAAAAGGACTTGAAGTATTGAAGTAACAAACGTAAGTATCAGTAAAATATGACCTATCTCAGGGATCATTTTTTTCTCCCTGCCAAACCCCATTTTTAATAAGAGCGTCAGCTACTTCAGGAGGCATGTAATTCTCATCATGTTTAGCTAGAACTTCGCTTGCAATTAATTTGTTATTTCGAAACATACCTTCAACTACTATACCTTGACCTTCCCTAAATAAATCTGGAAGTGGTCCATCAAATAAAACCTCTATTTGATGACTTCTATCCGTTATATTAAATTTAGTAGTACCATCTTTTTTTATTACAGAGTTTTCAAGAACAAGGCCTCCCACTCTAATTTTTTTTTCTATATCTTGTTTGTTTTCATATTTGACTTTAATTTCATTAGGAGTGAAGAAATATATAATATTTTCTTCCAATGCCATTAATATAAGCTTAGTAGCTAAGCCAAGGGTTAATGTTATAAATATTATGATTATAAGTCGTCTGTATTTAGGGTTCATTGATTTAAATTTTTACTCAACTACTAAAATTAAGTGTTAGATTTAATTAAATAGTCTAGTAACTTTTTTGCTTTTTTTAATTTGTAAAAAGCTAGAAAAAGTAAATAAGCTAAACTAGATAGTGTTAAAAAATAACTAGGCCATATATAAATATTATAACCTTCCATAATCAAAGATATATTTTCCATATGCGGTCCTATTTATACAAATTCCCTAAGGTTTGATTTTAAAAGTAGAGCTTCACATTTTTTTTCTATTAACTTTGTCTTAACGTTAATGGTAATTATATATAAAGAAAATACACTAAACCCAGTTATCATGAGAATTAGTGGAAGAAGCATTTGATTGTCGATAGAAGGGCCCTCAAATCTTAGTATGCTAGATGGCTGATGTAATGTATGCCACCAATCAACTGAAAATTTTATTATTGGTAAATTAATAACACCAATAATAGCAAGAACAGATGCAGACTTTGAACCGTCAATTTTACGTTCGAAAGCGTTTGATAATAAAATATAACCAAGATAGAAAAAGAATAATACAAGCATCGAAGTAAGTCTTGCATCCCAAACCCACCAAGTTCCCCACATTGGTTTGCCCCACAATGATCCAGTTATTAAAGTTAATAGTGAAAACATTGCTCCAATAGGAGCGATAGAACTTGAAATTATATCTGCCAATGGATGTTTCCAAGCCAAATAAAAAACACAAGAAATGGCTAAACTGAGAAATAATAATGAAGCAAGCCAAGCTGAAGGAACATGAACATACATTATCCTAACGGCATCACCTTGTTGATAATCTTTAGGGCTATCGAAAAGTCCAAAATATAATCCTAATGTAATTAATATAACAGAAATGACGATTAAAAAAGGTTCGAGCCTGTTGGTAATTCTTTTAAATCTATTTGGGTTTGCTAACCAATCAAACATGTGTTTTGAACTTTCTTATATTAAATAATACTAACAAATTTTTATCACATTTTTTTTCTAAGTAAACTTTAGTCATCTACCAATAGCAATTCTTACTAATAAGGCAGAAATAAATGGTGATATTACTAGATATATTAAAGTCAAAGCCATTAATAAAAACAAGTTGCCGAAAGGAGATTCACCTATTTTAACAGCTTCATTTATACCTACTCCAAAGATTAAAATAGGTATCATTAGAGGTATAATCAATATTGGTAATAAAATGTTTCCTCTCTTCGCTCCTAATATTAAAGCAGATCCATTTAATCCAATTAAAGAAATTCCTAGACCACCTATAGACATACTTAAAATCAACCAAGGTAAATACTTCAATTCCATACTTAACAAAATTGCAAATAATGGGGATGAGAGGATTGTAGGAATTAATACTATTAACCAATATGAAATACTTTTAGACAATAAAACTATTTCAAGTGGAACATCTGTTGTCGCAATTTGATCTAGCCAACCACTTTCGTAATCTTTCTGTAGTATTTTTTCTAGAGAAGGTAATATTGCTAAAATCAAACCAATCCAAATAATTGCATTAGATACATTACCTAGTTTTTCCTTATCTGGACCAATACCAAGAGGAAACAAAAAAATTATTAAAAGCATGAAACCAATAATAGAAATTAAATCAATTAAAGAACGTGAGTTTGTTAAGAAGTCTCTTTTCATATGAGCTATAAATATATAAGTCCAGCTTGAATGAAAGGGTCTCATGTTATATTCCGCTTATTTAATAAGGTTAAATCTATGATATTATATTTTTTTGCTAAAATATTTAAGTCATGACTGGCTATAACGACAGTACCTTTTTGTTTTAAAAACTTAGAAATTAATTTTTGAAATAATACACGACTTTGCTGATCTAATTCATTAGTAGGTTCGTCTAATATCCAAAAATCTATTTGATTGATAAACGAATAATACAATCTCGCTAACGCTGCTCTTTTTTTTAAACCCTCAGAACATTGAGATATGAATAAATTAGCATACTTATCTATATTTACGCTTTTAAGGGCTTTTCTTAAATTTTCTTCACTGGTTGACCATCCTTTTACAGCCACCCAAAATTTAAGATTTTCTATAATAGTTAAATCTGTTGATAAGCCGTTTTTAGTATCAATAAAAATTAATTTTTGAGACCATTCTTCTGTGCTTGAAAGAATACTTTTCTTATTTAGTTTTATTTTACCATTTTCTAGAGGGGTAAAGCCAGCTAATGCCCTTAATAGTGTCGATTTCCCAGATCCATTTTCTCCTTTTATGATTGTCACTAAACCAGTTTCTATCACAGAGTTAAAATCAGAAAATATAGTTCTGGAACCTCTTTGGATGGTTAAATTTTCTAAATTAATCATTGATAACTCAAATAAATTTTACTTTTATTTATATTTATACAATAGTTTTAGAAAAATCTTGTAACTTAAATGAGATTTTTTAAACTAAAATTTTATTAATTTTTATTTTCTGTAATAGCTATCAATACTTATAATGAATAAATGGATTTAGGCATGAAAAACGGACCTTTAAAAGGCATAAAAATTATTGATGCTTCTTCTATTTTGATGGTGCCGTATTGTACTAGATTACTTGCAGATATGGGCGCTGAGGTAATTAAAATTGAGACGTTAGAAGGTGATAATACAAGATATATTGGGCCTGGTGTCAATAAAGGAATGGGTGCTGTTTTTTTAAATATAAACAGAAATAAAAAAAGTATATGTATAGATCTAAAAACTCAAGATGGTCAATTAATTATTAAAAAATTAATAAAAAGTGCAGATGTTTTCGTTTCAAATATCAGAAAAGCCGCATTGAAAAGAATTGGCCTTACACACTCAGAGTTCAAAAAAATTAATCCAAAAATTATTACTGCTAATGCAGTAGGGTTTTCTTCAAAGGGTCCTTATGCGGGATTACCAGCCTTCGATGATACCATACAAGCTGTAAGTGGAATGGCTGCTTATCAAAAAGCTTACTCAAGCCAACCAAGTTACACTGCAGGTGCAACAGCAGACAAAGTAACGGGATTAATGTTAGGAATGCAAATTGTTGCAGCATTATTTCAACGTGGAAAAGATGAAGAAGGGGTAGAATTAGAATTGCCTATGATGGAGACGATGGTGGATTTCTCTTTGGTGGAGCATTTATATGGTTATAATTTTATTCCTCCTAAAGCGCCTCCAATCTATCCAAGACAATCTTCTCCAAATAGAAGACCCTACAAAACATTAGATGGTTATATTGCTGTTCTTCCATATAGTGATGATCAGTGGCTAAGGTTTTTTAAATTAATTAATGAAGAACATGTTTTACAAGACAGTAGGTTTTCGTCTTTAAAGTCTAGAAATGAAAATATAGATCAATTGTATTCAATTCTTTCAGATGCTCTTGAAAAAGAAGATACTAACTATTGGATAATTAATTTAAAAAAGAGTGATATTCCAGCAATGAAAGTTAATTTTCCTGAAGATATTTTTGATGATGAACATTTGAAAGAAATAAAATTTTTTAAAACAAACAATCATCCAACTGAGGGCGAATTACTTTATCCAAGTATTCCTACTAGTTATAATGATGACATTGAAAATCAAACACTCCACGCCCCTAATCTTGGAGAACATACAAAGGAAATTTTGCTTAGTGTTGGATACTCTATTTCTGAAATTGAGAGTTTGGAATCTAGAGATATAATTAAAATTTAAATATGAATAAGGAAATATTATGAGAATTGAAAATATAGGCTTTATTGGTTTAGGTGCTATGGGCTCAGTAATGGCTCCATTGTTAGGACAATCAGATTATAATGTTTTTGGATATGACATTGGTTCAAAAATTGAAAAATCAACTGGGGTTAGTCAAGTACAGTCATTAAATGACTTGAAAAATATGGATGTAATAATTTTTATGCTTCCCAATAGTAAAATTGTTGCACAAGTTATAAATGATTTATTAGATATTAATACAAAATCAATTCTAATAGATATGTCTTCAAGTGATCCTCGTGAAACAAAACAATTAGGTAAAACTCTACAAGATAAAGGTATAAATTTTTTAGATGCGCCGGTTTCTGGGGGTGTCTCTCGAGCCAAGACTGGTAATTTAATGATAATGGCTGGTGGAAAACTTGAGCATATAAAAATTGTTGAAAACCTTTTATCAGTAATGGGTAAAGTACAGTTTGCAGGGCCATTAGGCTCAGGGCATGCAATTAAGGCATTAAATAATTATGTGTCTGCCGCTGGTTTAATAGCTAGCTTTGAGGCATTAGCAACTGCACGGTCTTTTGGTATTGAGCCAGAAAATTTTTTAAAAATTATTAATGGAGCTACTGGTAAAAATAACACTACAGAGGTAAAGTTAGATAAATTTGTAGTTTCAGAAAAATTCAACTCAGGTTTTGCTCTTGATTTAATGGTAAAAGATGTCTCAATTGCAAATAGTTTAATTAAAGACTTAACCACTAAAAACCCTTTATCAAAAAGTGTATCACATTATTTATCAAAGACACTAGAAGAACTTGGGGGAAATCCTGATCATACTGAAGTATATAAAGTCCTTTTAAAAAATTAGGATTTATTTATCTGAAGTTCGGTTAATGTAGTTGTACTTGTATTAAGTTCTAAGCTCATTTTAAACTCTATTAATGATGGCCCGTCAACTTTCATAGCCTTTTTAATTGTAGAAATAATGTCCTCAACTTTTTCAATTGTGAAACATTTTAAGCCAAAACTCTCACCATACTTTGCAAAGTCAGGGTTTACTAAATTTGTTGCATAATGATCTCTTGTTGGAAAATGTAGTTCTTGATGATAACGGATTGTGCCATAATGTTGGTTATTTGCGACTATGACTCTTATTTTTGCTTTTTGAGCTACGGCAGTAGCCAGTTCAGAGCCAGTCATTAAGGCACCGCCATCTCCAACAAGAGAAAAAACTTGTTTATTTGGAAATCTAAGAGCGGCCGCAATTCCTGCTGGAATACCCATGCCCATAGCTCCAATTTCAGATCCAATTAATTTCATTGAAGATTTAAACGGAAATCTGTGATGCATCCAACTGGTAAAGTTTCCAGCATCATTTGTTATTATAGAGTCTTCTGGCGCTAATTTACCTAAGCCATCAATTAAATGAGCAAAATCAAGGCCATCATTTGCGCTCCTTGGTGGAAGTGTAGCATTATTTTTTAAGTAACGTTGATGACATAAATTAACCCATTCTTTTCTTTTATTATTAACGTTTTTATTTTCAATTTCTGATAATTGTTCTAAAAAATTTTCACTATCAGCAACTATGCTTAAATCTGTTCTAAAGATTTTACCTATTGAGTTTGGATCAGGTAAAACATGTATAAAAACTTGATCCGAGGCTGGAAATTTATACGCCATATTAGGTACACCATTAAATCGATGACCGACAACTAATACAACATCAGCTTCTAAGGCATTTTTTCTAATTGGTTCCGGGGGCCTTAATCCTAATTCTCCTGCATAACTAGGGTGATCGTGTGAGAGAATATCTTGATGTTCATAAGTGCATAAAACCGGTAGACTATATTTGTCAGCAACAGTTTTGACGAGTTCTCTAGCATTATTTGATGTATGAATTTGTCCACCAACAACTAACACAGGCTTTTTTGCGCTTGCCAATATATTAGATACCTCTTTGACTTTATCAGGAAAAGCTAATGGGGGGGTTATTGTAATTTGTTTTACGTCATTAATTTCAATTTTAGTTTCCAGTACATCTGTTGGTATTGCTATAACAACAGGCCCAGGGATACCACTTTCGGCTATATGAAAAGCTCTTGCAGTTACATTGGCAATTTCATTTGGAGTGTTTATTTGTTCAACATGCTTAGCCATATCAGAAAAAGTTTTCATAAAATCCATTTCTTGTAAATGCATTTTACCAGTACTAATTCTATTGATTTGACCAATAAAAAGAACCATGGGTATTCCACCTTGTTGGGCAGAGTGGACTGAAATAGATGCGTTGGTTGCACCAGGGCCTCTGCTTACAAAAGCTACTCCTGCTTTACCTGTACATTTTGCGTCAGCAACCGCCATAAAGCCAGCACCACCCTCATGTCTGCAAGTAACAACCTCTATACCAGGGGAATATAGTAGTTCATCCATTACTGACAAATATGATTCTCCAGGTACACAAAAAAATCTATCAACACCATGATTTTTTAGAGTTTGAACAAAAACGGAAGCTGCTTTTTTAGTCATTTTTTGAATTGCCTTATTGTTAAATAGTTGTTTTCTTTCCGCCATCCAGATTTATTTCAGTACCTGTAAGATGACGCATCTTGGGGTCGCAGAGAAAATAAGTTAATTCAGCAACTTCTTCAGGAGTGCCAAATCTATCTAATCCAATATTTTCTAGGGCTTTTCTCTCTGCTTCAGCAAACGTAATTCCTTCTCGATCTGCATTACTTTGAATGATTGTTATTAAGCGGTCTGTTGATGTCATACCAGGGTTGATTGAATTAACATTAACTCCGTCAATCAATCCTCTTTTTGACAAAGCTTTTGAGAAATTTAAAAATGCGGCATTTACAGCGCCACCAACCATAAAAAATGGATCTGGAGAATGGCTCATTGCTCCATTGATAGAAACAACCCATCCTTTATTTTTAGATAGAGTTGGCCAAAAAGCTTTGGACAACCTAATAGCGCTATAAAATTTTAAAGCAAAGCCATCTTCAAAATCTTCAATAGGTTGCTTAAGAAAATCGCCACTCTTTGTAGCGCCTGCACTAAAAATTAATGTATCAAAATTTTGAAATTCATTTTCAATATTATTTATTACACTATTACAACCTTCTTTAGTTTTAAGATCGGATGCTTGATATTGAATGTTAACTTTATATTTACTTTTTAGTTCAGATGCAGTCTTTGCAAGGTTTTCTTCATTTGAAGCAAGTAGGAAAATATCAAAATTTTCTTGAGCAAAACGTTCAGCTATTGCTTTGCCTATGCCTTTGCTGCCACCTGTAATTATAGCTTTGCGTTTTTGAGCCGACATAATTTTCTCCAGAAAGTAATTGCAACGAAATTTTATTCTATTGATTTTTTGTAAAAGTGTATATTAAATTTATAGGATAATTTTAGGTTGAATTAATAAAATATTAACATTGAAACAGGATATTTATATCTTTAACATAGAACAAGTTATCCGATTTAAGTAAAAAGAAAATTACTGATATGTTTCCTAAAAATATTGATAAAAACTCCTCTATAAAAGCATTATTAGGGCCAACTAATACTGGTAAAACTTACTATGCAATGGATCGAATGCTTTCTCATAAATCAGGTATTATTGGTTTTCCCTTGAGGCTTTTGGCTAGAGAAAATTATGAAAAAGCAGTGATCCAAGTTGGTAAAGAAAATGTTGCTTTAGTGACAGGTGAGGAAAAAATTATTCCACCTTTTGCTAAATATTTTTGTTGTACAGTAGAATCTATGCCTTTGGAAAGATCTTTTTCTTTTGTATCAATAGATGAAATTCAATTAGCAGCTGATCCTGAAAGGGGATTTATTTTTACAGACAGAATTCTTAATGCCAGGGGGACAGAAGAAACGGTCTTTCTTGGAGCAGAAACTATAAGACCATTGTTACAAAAAATATTGCCTAATTGTGAGGTGGAAATAAGACCAAGGTTGTCTACTCTAAGTTATATAGGTGTAAAAAAAATAACTAGATTAAAGCCTCGATCTGCAGTTGTTGCTTTTTCAGTTCCAGAGGTTTACAGAATTGCCGAGCTTGTGAGAACAAAAAAAGGTGGTGCTGCAATAGTTATGGGTGCTTTGTCTCCAAGAACAAGAAATTCCCAAGTAGAACTCTATCAAAGTGGACAAGTTGATTATTTGATTGCTACAGATGCAATAGGAATGGGCTTAAACATGGATATTGATCATGTTGCCTTTGCTTCTGATATAAAGTTTGATGGGAATGCCCCCAGACATCTGTCAGCGGCAGAAATTGCCCAGATAGCCGGTAGAGCAGGGCGTCACAGCCGCAATGGATCATTTGGAGTTGTTGAAGATTACTTAAATTTTGAAGAAGATACTATTGAACAAATTGAAACTCATTCATTTATGTCACTAAGAAATATATGGTGGAGAAATACAGAATTAAACTTTAATTCTTTAAATAATTTAGTTAGATCTTTAGAAGCTCCTCCACCCTTCAACTTTATGAGAAAAAAAGTTGGTGCTTTAGACACGATTTGTTTAAATCACCTCTCAGAACAAGATTCCATTAAAAATAAAATCGATAGCAAAGAAACTTTGTCTCTTTTATGGAATATTTGTCAAATTCCTGATTTCAGCAATTCCTTATCTAGCATGCATTTTAACTTGCTAGAAAAAACTTTTGAATTATTATTAACAGGCAAATTAGATAATGATTGGATAAGTTCACAAATCAGTAGGCATGATAGAGTAGACGGAGAAATTGATACATTATTAAATAGAATATCTAATATCAGAACTTGGACATTTATAACAAATAGAAAAAATTGGTTAGACGAAGCAGATTATTGGCAGGCTCAAGCCAAAGCTATTGAAGACAAATTATCTGATGAATTACACGATAGGTTAACACAAAGATTTGTAGATAAAAAAATTGTAATATTAAACAAAACAATGAAAGAGCATCATAACTTGGAAGCAGTAATTAGGTTAGACGGAAAAGTCTTTGTAGAAGAAGAAGAGGTAGGAACCCTTAATGGTTTCGACTTCATACCTTATATATCTGAAGGTGAAAAGGCAGCAACCATCTTAACGGCAGCAAGAAAAATTTTACCTAAAGAGATTGAAAGACGAGTTCGAGAACTTTTGATTTCAGATAATGCGGCTTTTAAATTTAATAGTGATGGCGCTATTCGATGGCAAAATAATAAAGTTGCAATACTGGTTCAAGGTGACAATTTATATTCACCAAAAATAAGTGTTAATAATTCTGAATTATTGTTGGATGAACATATAAAACAGATTGAATTAAGAATTAATGAGGCAGTCGAAAAAAATATTAAAGATATTTTATCTGAAGCCATTAATCTTAAAAAACCAGTAATTAACAAGAAAGTGAATTTAGATAATAATGATATTGAAAAAAATATTATTACTGAAACTGACGATATTGTTAAAAAAGACGATATAGCATCAGATAACAATTTATCAGGAAAAGCTCTTGGAATAGCCTATGAAGTTTACGAAGGGATGGGATCTGCAAAAACGAGTAACTTGTCAATGTCGATAAATAAACTTTCTGAGAATGATAAAAGAAATTTAGCAAAACTAGGTTTAAGACTAGGTGTCGAGACTATATATTTACCTAACTTTTTAAAGCCATCATCTATAAATTTACGTGCATTATTATGGTCTGTGTATAATCACAATTTTCCAGAGCAGGGCCCTCCACCTGATGGTCGTGTCAGTGTTGTAATTGGCCCTGATGCTAACCATGATTACTATAGAGCGTTAGGATTTGTGCCTTTAGGTAATTTAGCTCTAAGGGCGGATATTGCAGAAAGACTTTCAGCTCTAATCAGAGCAGAAGCAAGAACTGGTAAATTTAAAATAAATGACGCAATGTTGTCTATTTCAGGATCTACGAAAATTCAAATGGAAGATATTTTGTATGATTTAGGTTATGTTAAAAATGGAGAGGAACCATCAACTTTAGTTGATCAAATTCCAATTGTCATTTTTGAACGTCCGAAGAGTAAAAGTAAAAATTTAAATAAAACTGTTAAATTTGTTTCAAAAAATAAACAAAACCCTAAAACAAATTTAAAAAATAATTTTAAAAATAAGAAACAAGATAAGTTAGCAGATCCGCTATCGCCATTCGCAATATTAAAATCTATTAAAATAAAGTAGATGGCGTTAGATATTCAGGAAAAAAAAACTATAAGGCTAGATCTCTATCTATTTTATATTAGATTATTTAAAAGTCGAAATTTAGCAACAAAATTTATAACTACAAGCAGAGTACGTATAGCAGGACAAGTAACTCAAAAGCCACATAAATTAGTTTCAATAGACGATGTTTTGACCATACCAATTAATGATAAAGTCAAAATATTAAAAATTATTAATATTCCTAATAGAAGAGGTCCTTTTTTAGAATCAATCCTTTATTATGAAGATTTAACACCAATAGAAAAAAAAGAAACTACAACTGATAAGAAAGTTAATCTTAAGTTTGTTGAGAGGGTAGGGCGTCCAACAAAATTAGAACGGCGTCAGACAGATAAATTAATGGGTAGAAACTGACATTTATTAACATCTAACTTGTAATCCAAATTGTTGTAGTTTAAACAATCTAAAAATAGTTTTAGGTAATAAAAATGACTTATATAGTTAATGATAAATGTATTAATTGTAGGCATACCGATTGTGTGGAAGTATGTCCAGTTGATTGTTTTTATATAGGTGAAAATACTATTGTTATTCATCCCGACGAATGTATTGACTGTGGAGTATGTGAGCCTGAATGTCCTGTTGATGCAATTCAATCTGATACCGATCCTGGCGCAGATCAGTGGCTAGAGTATAATAAAGAGATGTCAGAAATTTGGCCTAACATTACTATGAAGATGGATCCTTTACCTGATGCAGAAAAATATGCGGACGAGGAAGGGAAATTTGAGAAATATGGTTCTAAAAATCCTGGAGAAATATAAATTCAAGGAAACATTAATTTCTTTAAACCTAGTTATTTAAGCGTAAATATGTTATAAGACCCTTTTTATATTAAAGGTGTACTGAATTGTCTAAAGATCAAAACTTAATTAATACATTTATTCCGGGTGATTTTGTGGTTTACCCTAGTCATGGTGTTGGTAAAATTATAGGAACAGAAAAACGTAAGATTGAAGAAACAGATTTAGAATTACTAGTTATTCGTTTTGAGCATGAAAGGATGACATTAAGAGTTCCTTTGTCCAAAGCAACCGAATCTGGTTTAAGAACTCTGTCAAGTAAAGTTCAGATGGATGAAGCAATTATCACTTTAAAGGGTAAAGCTAAAGTTAAAAAAACAATGTGGTCAAGAAGAGCCCAGGAATATGAAACTAAAATTAATTCTGGAAGCCTTGTTTCGATTGCAGAAGTGGTGAGAGATTTATATCGTAAGGATGACCAAGGGGAGCAGTCTTATTCTGAACGACAAATGTACCAAGCAGCTTTAGAACGTTTAGCTAGTGAGTTTGCAGCGGTTGATGACACAGATAAAGATAGCGCAGTCATAAAGTTAGAAAAAATAATTTATGATAGTGCCGAAGAAGCTGCTTAGTCGTATTTATCTAAAATTAATTAATTAATAAATGTTAACTATCAAGCAAAAATCAACTTTTCTTTTTGACTGTCTTCCATCTTT
>ERZ1048068.466-NODE-466-length-37774-cov-8.915030_pt1 | contig 37774 bp, 29 predicted proteins | sample MGYA00383098_ERZ1048068 | MGnify/ENA primary metagenome ERZ1048068 (study PRJEB29581, sample SAMEA5548368) | metagenome | biome: marine; feature: coastal; material: water | depth 1 m | study: Short-term variability in the microbial, nano- and picoplankton dynamics... | reverse complement strand
AACATCCGCAACCCCCTTTCGATAACTATTTATATCTTTTTTTACTTTCATGGAATGATGAGCAATTCCAGACAGCCAGAGCCGACGCGAAACGCCCACTAGATATGGCTTATCTGCGTTATGGACCCACTAAATCTTTTTATTCACGCCTCAAACTATTTGAATTTGATGAAATAAGAACGCCGCTTTTCTTCAATCCGTTTCATCTTGCCTGGTTTGCCAAACGATTAGCGATTACCGATTCCCGACAAATCGCGCAAAGTAACCCTGGGGCTTTTCTTGATCCGAAAAGACAACGCCGCCCGTTGCCAAAGCCTGCTCGCCAAAAAAGCGGCCATAAAGCACGGCCGGTTGCTCATCGCCGATCCGCCCGATCGCTGCAGTATCGGCTCTGTAGCCAGACCCATCTGCATCGAAACTGATCTTCGGTGCCGCAATGATAAAATCCCGAGTTTGGCCAACCAATGTTCCCGCATTGCGCGGCTCATCAAAATTTACATTCAGTTCGAACACACCACTTTGCACCTGATTTCGCGCTTCAACAGCCGAAACCTGCAAATCGCCCTTATAGGTCATCACACCCGAAGGAAGACGCGTTGCAGTTGACCCGGCCACAAAATATCCGCGACCCGCAGTGCCAAGAGATGCAGAGGTTTGAGCAGCAAACCCGTTTTCAAACAGAACCCCGCTTCGAACCAGCTCCAATAACGCCCCATCGTGAAGGGTTAATTTTATCTGGTCGCTAAAACGCCCGGGCTGCCCGGGCGTCATAGAGGGCACCAGATCAGAGCCTTGCTGCTGGCCCAGCGCGGTGGCCAATTTAGCCCCCTGCACCAAGCCCAGATAGGTTTGTGTTCCATCTGTTGATGAGAACAGCACCAGCTGATCGCCATCTTGAAACCTCTCAAGCGCAAGGATCTTGGGATCATCATAAACGGGGTCTATATCCGGCGGGCTGGTGCCCGTAGGCAACGCTGCGCCGCCACTGCCACCCCCGCAGGAGGCGAGGGTCATCGCGGTAACGCTTACCATTATGTTACCCATAAAAAGCTTAGGAAATAACTTTTTCAAAACCCGCTTAGGATATAGTATTTCCTTTTCTTGGGCGAGCAAAACAAACTTAAAATTTGCCTCAATTTAGCCGTCTATTGGCGTTGTAACACGCGTGCAGCCCTTTGCGGTTTAAACGCGTCTGCAGTGCCCCCGCGCGCATTCCCAGTGTTGCCCATGAAAAAGGTAAAGACATGCCAAAACCTGCCGCTCTGCTTTCAAAATAACGCCACCCTCACTCTATCGGCTGCGGATGGCTCAGAGGTGCAAGATTAAAGGGCCAGTTGTAACCAAAGGCGCCTTCGACTGAATTACTGATCGCCCAACCGCCTTGTTCATGCCAAACGTGGCATTGGCCAAAGGTGACATTAAGCAGACATCTTGTCCCGCAACGCGCAGCAGCAAATCAGCTTTGCGGTTTGGCTAAACTTTAACAGCGTTAGAAAAAATTAAATTTGATTGAGTCACAATTAGATTTACCTGAACCTCCTGCTTAGTGGAGGAGAAAGAATCAATGGCGCAAAAATCCCCCTTTTTAGTGTCTTTTGTGAATTGCCAATTTGAAGAGACCACAGATCAGATTGTATATGCCTCGAATGCACAGGATGCTGAAGATCAAACATTACGCGCCTTCTCATCCGCGCATATTGTCAGCAGCGTTCGATCTATCGACAATTTGAAATGGCTGAGCGCTGCGTAATCAGACATTTATGCGCCCCAAAGCGCAGTCTGATGCGCGCGTTGTCTGGTAAGTGAAGAGGCGACAAACGCCATAGTAAGCTTGCGTCAGTCTCACGCACTTGCGGCCTTCATACGAACTGCGTAACGTTGGTCTATGTTAGAGCCCTTAATTGACCCTTTTGCCCGCGCCATAAATTACCTGCGGGTGTCGGTGACCGATCGCTGCGATTTTCGCTGCGTCTATTGCATGTCCGAAAATATGAAATTCCTGCCCAAGGCAAAGCTGCTTACCTTGGAAGAGCTGGATCGCTTATGCTCAACATTTGTGGCGCTTGGCGTCGAGAAATTGCGCATCACCGGCGGGGAACCTTTGGTGCGAAGAAATATCATGTCTTTCTTCAACGCCATGTCCCGCCATCTGGACAGCGGGGCGTTAAAAGAGCTGACGCTTACAACCAATGGCTCGCAATTAGAGCGCTTTGCACAAGATCTCTATGGCGCTGGCGTCAGGCGCGTAAACGTTTCACTCGATACGTTAAACGACGAAAAATTTGCGAAGGTCACCCGTTGGGGGCGGTTGCCGCAAGTGTTGCGCGGAATTGATGCAGCCCAGCGCGTCGGAATGCGCGTTAAGATCAACGCAGTGGCGCTGAAAGGCTTTAATCAGGAAGAATTATTCAGCATCACGGAGTGGTGCGCGCAGCGCGATATCGACCTGACATGGATCGAAGTGATGCCCATGGGAGATTTGGGGGAAACCGACAGAGTTGGCCAGTATTGGGCGCTGAGTGATTTGCGCCAAGAGCTATCGCAAAACTATGATTTGATCGACTTGCCCGAGCGCACCGGAGGACCAGCCCGCTATGTTGAATTGCGCCAGACAGGGCAAAGAATTGGATTCATCACACCATTAACGCATAATTTTTGTGAAAGTTGCAACCGCGTCAGACTGACCTGCACAGGGGAGCTGTTCATGTGTTTGGGTCAAGAGGATAACGCGGATCTAAGGGCGCCATTGCGCGCTGATCCTAGCGATAATGGCCCTTTAATTCGCGCCATTCACTCTGCCATAGGGCGTAAACCAAAGGGCCATGATTTTGATTATTCACGCCAAGAAATCACCGGACAGATGACCCGCCACATGAGCCATACTGGCGGATAAGAATTATACTTAAAGCATTAGAAACAATATTTTAGCGTTTGTTCGCAATGCGCAAGAGGATGTATTAACGCGTGATGAAACTGGTCTGTTTCACCGGATGGCTCAGAATAATTTCAGCCGAACTCTGCGCCTAAATCTTTTTTAGAGCGCTCAACCCAATGCTCTTGCAACCAATCACATGCCAAAGACCAGCGCAGCAGTGATCCGCGATATCCTGCCAAAACTTCGGGCATTTTCGGGCGGCCATGAAAGCAGACAACGCGGGCATTTTGCGGCAAACGGGGCTGGCGCAAGTAATTCATCGGCGGCAGATCCAAACAATCATGTTTGAAGCTCAGAACAAGCTCATTCGGGATATAGGCAAAATCATCATTATCCATCGCCTTATGAGAGGTATAGCGCTGCTCAGAACCTCGCGCTTTTTCAACCTCTGCATAGGGATTTTTCGCCAAATCCTCGTATAAATATCCATGTCGGGCGGGATCAAATCGAAAAACCGAGCCATGCCCGGTTGGGCGGCCTTTGCGCGCCTCGATCCAATCATGGCGCATGGCAATTTTATCGGCCGGCATTTGCCAAATTTCATTCAAGGACCCGGTGACAACAACATCAAGGTCGAAACCTAAAATGGGGCCCTCAAGATCACGGATTAACCCCGGCTTGAACAAAGAGGTTTTGCGCATCGCGCCTTGCCGGTTGGCAACAGCCAATGCCGCATTCATCGGCTCTAAAAACGGCTCATTCGGCAAGTCTAACACTTCGATATCAGGATGAAAACCAGCGCTGTTTTCTGTCATGCACAAAAAGCGAATATCCGCATCAAGATTGCGCCTGACGCCAGAATAGAGCCGGTTCACATATTCAGGGCCGAAGAGCGTACCCCATTTAATACAAACGATATTTGCAACGGCCATCCGTTATCCTTTTTTGCGCTTTCGTGCTGGTAGCGCCTTTGGTCTTTGAAGAAAAGGCTGATTTAAACTTATACCGCGGGCATACCCTGCTCGATCAGTTCAACCCACCAGCTGCATCCGGCTGTAATCGCCTCATCATTGAAGTTATATTCAGGATGATGCACCGGCGCGCTGTCACCATTGCCAATCAAGATATAGGCCCCTGGTCTCTCATTCAGCATGAACGAAAAATCCTCGCCTCCCATGACCAAATCGGCCGGAGCGCAATCCCCGGAAACTCGGCGTGCCATATCGGCTGCAAATTCGGTTTCGACCTCATGATTAGCCATCACGGGATAGCTGCGTTTATATTGCAATTCTGCCTCGGCGCCATAAGCGGCCGCGGTTCCCCTTGCAATATCGCCAATCCGCTCTTCGGCCAAATCTTGGAGCGGGGCGGCCAAGCTTCGAACAGTGCCGCGCAACCGTACGTCTTGTGGAATAACGTTAAACGCCGTTGAGGATGTTTCAAAAGAGGTGACCGACACAACCAGTTGCCCAACCGGATCCGCATTGCGGCTGACGATGGATTGCAGCGCCAAAACAACATGGCTGGCCACCAAAGTGGGATCCACCGTGATATTGGGCTTGGCCGCATGCCCGCCCCGGCCCTTAATGGTCAGTTCGAACATATCCGTAGCTGCAAAAAAAGCACCAGAGCGAATGGCGAATTCTCCGGTCGGCATTTGCGGCCAATTATGCATGCCATAGACCTGTTGGATCCCAAAACGCTCCATCAACCCATCTTCACACATTTCTCGGCCACCACCGCCGCCTTCTTCTGCGGGCTGAAAAATCACCACTGCAGTGCCGTCAAAATTCCGCGTCTCGGCGAGGTATTTTGCAGCCCCCAGCAACATCGCCGTATGCCCATCATGCCCGCACGCATGCATAGCGCCTGCGGTTTTGCTCGCATAGTCAAGGCCCGTCTCTTCTTGAATGGGCAGCGCGTCCATATCCGCGCGCAACCCTATCACCCGGCCCGAGGTTTGTCTGGCACCGCGGATCACACCAACCACCCCAGTGCGCCCCAAACCTGTGACAACCTCATCAACCCCAAACTCGCGCAGCTTTTGCGCGACAAACGCTGCTGTTCGGTGCGTTTCAAACAGCAATTCGGGGTCAGAATGAAGCGCTTGGCGCCAAGCTGCGATTTCTGGCTGCAACTCAGCGACAGCATTTTTAAAGGGCATATTCTATCCTTTTTCCAGCATATTCAAAAGGTCCCGCATGAACTGATGGCCTTTGTCAAATTGCGCAATCTCGATATATTCGTTGGGCTGATGGGCTTGCGCAATATCGCCCGGTCCGCAAATGACCGCAGAATACCCTGCTTGTTGGAATTGCCCCGCCTCGGTGCCATAGGAAACAACATGCGTTTCATTATCGCCCGTGAGTTGCCGCGCCAAAGTTTCAGCCAAAGCAGTCGGTTCGGGGCGAAGCGCCGGAACATAAAACCGTTGCTTTAAACTGATCGCCGCTTCGGGGCGCGTTGCCTGCATTTCGGCTTCGAGCGCCCGCGCAGCGGCTTTGTATTTTGCCGTCCAATCCGCTTCCTGTTCATCTGCAACAACCCGAAAATCCATGCTAAACCAACAATCCTTCGCAGTAATATTATGCGCGGTTCCCCCCGAAATCATTCCCACATGGGCTGTGGTATAGGGGGGATCAAACATCAGAGCGATTTCGCTGGCAGATTTGGCCCTATTCTCAGAATTCACATCATTTGCCCAATCGATCAGCTTCGCCCCCGACATAATTGCGCTAACGCCTTGATCAATCAAAGAAGAATGTACTTCAAACCCGCTTACATGCGTTTCAAACCCGATCCCGCCCTTATGCCCCGTGACCGTTTGCATCATCGAAGGTTCTCCAACGATCACCCGCTCGGCAAAGGGTAGGCTTGCGCGCATCGCCTCAATCATTGAAGGGGCGCCCAAACAGCCAACTTCTTCATCATAGCTGAGCGCAAGCTGCAAAGGTTTTTGCAAGTCTGCATAGCGCGCCTCGACAAGCGCCCAAATCGCCAAGGCCACAAATCCTTTCATATCACAGGTGCCACGCCCGTAATATCGGTTGTCTTTCTTCAGCACCGTCCAAGGATCTTGTTCCCAAAGCTGCCCCGCAACGGGCACCACATCGCTATGTCCTGATAACACAACCCCACCAGCGGTTTCGGGCCCGACATGCGCAAAAAGGGCAGCTTTGTCCTTTTCGCCATTATAGCATCGATGGGGGGTGATGTGATGGCTTTTTAAATATGTTTCAACCCAGTCAATCAGGGGTAGATTACTGTCTTTGCTTACTGTTGGAAAGGCAACCAAATGGCACATAATATCAAAAGGCGATAATCTCTGAGACGTCATTTTTTAATATCCACAATGGGTTTGCAGCACGAAATGATCGCGCGTGATTTCTGTGTAAACTGAGGGTTCAGGGATGTAGTCTAAGGCATGAATAGGCGAGGGAATCGCCTTGAATTGCAAATCACGATCCAGTTGTTTTTTAGCAGGATCTGCGATCGGAACCGCTTTCATCAAGGCTTTCGTGTAAGGGTGTTGCGGGGTTTCAAATACTTTTTGGCGCGGTCCGATTTCAACAATGCGCCCCAAATACATCACCGCCACATCATGGCTTACCCGTTCAACAACCGCCATATCATGGCTAATGAATAGAAACGAAAGGCCCAGATTAGCCTGCAGCCCCATCATCAGGTTTAAAACCTGCGCTTGCACAGACACATCCAGCGCACTGACGGCTTCATCCGCCACAATCAGCTGTGGATTCAACGCTAAGGCGCGGGCAATCGCCACGCGTTGACGTTGCCCCCCGGATAGCTCATGCGGATACCGTCCTAAAAAGCTGCGGGGCAATTCAACCTGATCGAACAGCTCGGACACCCGGTTTTGAAGCGCCGCCCCTTTATGCGTGCCAAAACTGCGCAAAGGCTCTGCAACCTGCGCCATCAGCGTCATTTGCGGATTGAGCGAGGCAAAGGGATCCTGAAACACCATTTGCATTTTGGCGCGCGCGCGGCGCAAATCGGCAGCGCTCATATCGCCTAAAATCTCACCATCAATCTCAACTTCCCCGGAATGCGGCTCAACCAAGCGCAACAAAGAACGCCCAACGGTTGATTTGCCGCACCCTGATTCGCCTACCAAAGATAAGGTACGACCCTTTTGAAGCGTGAATGAAACATCTTCTACGGCGTGAACCCTCGCCACCGTGCGGCGAAAAAATCCACCCGACACATCGAACCGCGTCACCAAATTTTTCACTTTTAACAGAGGTGCATCGCTGCCAATAATTGGCTCCACCGCTTGCGCTTTCGCACCCAAAAGCGGCAGCGGCTGCGGATAAGATGTGCCGCGCATATCGCCCAATCTTGGCACCGCTGCAAGCAGCGCTTTGGTATATTCATGCTGGGGCGCTTGAAAAATTTGGTCAACCGGACCTTCTTCCACTTTGCGCCCACGATACATCACCACGACCCGGTCCGCCATCTGGGCAACCACCGCCATATCATGCGTGATAAACATAACCGCCGCACCGGTTTCCTGCTTCAGTCGATCAATCAGCGATAAAATCTCTGCTTGAATGGTAACATCCAGCGCCGTTGTCGGTTCATCCGCAATCAACAAGCGGGGCCTGCAGGCAAGCGCCATGGCAATCACCACGCGCTGGCGCATTCCACCAGAAAGTTCATGCGGATATTGTTTCAAGCGCCGCTCGGGTTCGGGAATACGCACTTGCTTCATCAACTCGAGCGCGCGCGCGCGGGCAGCCCCCTGCCCCAACTGAAGATGCAGCTTCAACCCTTCCACCAATTGCCGCTCAATCGTGAACACAGGGTTAAGCGCCGTCATTGGCTCTTGAAAAATCATGCCTATATCGTTGCCGCGCACTTTGCGCATTGTGGCAGGCTGAGCGTTCACCACATCGAGCTGCCCGCCTTTTTCAGGCCTCAGCCGCAATTGGCCGCCAGCAAGCGCTCCGCCTCCAAATTCCACCAACCGCATCATAGAGAGCGCGGAAACTGATTTTCCTGAGCCGGATTCTCCAACCACGCAGACGGTTTCGCCTGGATTGATTTGAAAAGACAGGTCCTCAACCCCAATAACTTCGCCAGCTTTGGTCTGAAAAGTCACCCTTAAGTTCTGAAACTCAGCAATCGGCTGCACGGCATCATCTAACATTAAAAACACTCTTTTACGGCTGGTCCACGCTAGCGGCACCCTTTGCCGCTTGTCAAATCAATCATAATAAACCGGTCAAATTTCTAAAAAACATTGCTTTTCGCGAAAACTATGTTTCCATGCTCATACGAAACCCAATGACTAATACCATTTGGGTCTTTTATTTGAGTAGAGCGAATGCGCGACGCGTAAACGCCGCTGCGTTTCTATGTGAAGTAAGAGAGGGGAATGTTGCTCCCCACCAACCATTAAGGAATAGTAAAATGCAAACACATTCACTGGTAATACTGGCCTTGTCGGCGCTTGGACTGTCTTCGCCAAGCTTTGCTGATCGCGGAGGCGATGGAAATGTCAGCATAATTTATTGGCAAGCCCCCTCGATCTTAAACCCCTACCTGACCGGCGGCACAAAAGATTTGGAATCCTCTTCATTGGTCGTTGAACCTTTAGGCCGCTATGACAATACGGGCGCTTTGGTGGCCTATCTCGCCGAAGAAATTCCGACGGTTGGCAATGGCGGTGTCAGCGCCGATCTAACCTCGATCACGTGGAAGCTGAAACCTGGGCTGTTATGGTCTGATGGCAGCGCTGTGACCTCCGAAGATGTTAAGTTTTCAGCTGATTATTGCTTGCACCCAGATATGGGCTGCGCCTCGTTATCCTATTTTGCGGGGGTTTCCAGCGTAGATATTGTAGATGACCTTACGGTCACGGTAAATTTTGACGCGCCAAAACCCAACCCTTACGGGCCTTTTATGGGCTATACCGCCCCGATCATTCAAAAAGCCCAATTTGAAAATTGTATGGGCGCCAAAGCCCCCGAATGCACCGATCAAAATTTCTACCCCATTGGCACCGGGCCCTTTGTTGTAACCGATTTTCGACCCAATGATGTGATTCAAATGAAGGCAAATGATCACTATCGTGATCCCGCAAAGCCAGCCTTTGCGACCGTTACATTTAAGGGTGGCGGAGATGCCAGCGCCGCCGGACGCTCCGTGCTGGAAACCGGCGAATTTGATTACGCTTGGAACCTGCAACTGGCGCCCGAAGTGATCGCGAATATGGAAAGCGCCGGTAAAGGCAAAGCGATTGCTGGTTTTGGGCCTTTGGTCGAACGGATCGAAATGAACCTTACCGATCCTTCGCCCGAGCTGGATGCCGATACGCGCTCTACCCGCAAAGCGCCACATCCGTTTTTATCAGATATCAACGTACGCAAAGCCCTTTCCATGGCGATTGACCGCCCCTTATTGGTAGAAATCGGTTATGGCAAGGCCGGCAAAGTAACCTGTGATCTGGTGCCCGCGCCGGATCTATATGCAGCCAAAAATGATTATTGCGTGGCACAAGATATCGCAGGCGCCAATGCGCTGCTTGATGCAAGCGGTTGGGTTACAGGTGGCGACGGGATCCGCAGCAAAGACGGCATGCGTTTATCCGTTCTCTATCAAACCTCAACCAATGCGGTGCGCCAAGATTTCCAAGCCTTAATCAAAGAATGGTGGGGCCAAATCGGCGTGGAAACCGAATTGCGCAATTTGAATGCCTCGGTGTTTTTCGGCGGCGACCCCGGCTCACCGGATACGTTCCAGAAATTCTATGCGGATGTGGAAATGTACGCGAATACCTTTAGCGGCACAGACCCACAATCCTATCTGGCGCAATATCTGTGTGGCACAGAGCCACGCCCAGAATCGCAATGGCAAGGTGAGAATATCAACCGCTTTTGCGATCCAGCCTATGACGCGCTTTACGCCGAATTGACCAAAACCGGTGATTTAGCCCGGCGCGGAGAAATCGGTATCGCATTGAACAATATGCTCACCAAAGACAGCTATACGATCGTGCCCTTGGTCCATCGTGGCCGCGTGTCTGCACATGCGAATTCTTTAGGTGGGGTGATCCTGAACACCTGGGATTCCGAGCTTTGGAATATTGCCGATTGGTATCGCATTAAGTAATAGCAGCACAGGTCTGCGCCGCGGTCATCGCGGCGCAGATCACGGTATAATTTACCGAAGTAAAAGGTTTTTAAATGTTTACTTTTGCGATGCGGCGGCTGGCAATCGCCATACCGACGCTTTTATTCATTTCGCTCATCGTATTTTTGTTGCTGAACTTGGCGCCCAATGACCCGATGGCGCAGGTGCCCTTAACGGTTCCCCCAGAAGTGAAACAGAAAATGCGCGAAGCGCTTGGCTTGGGGCAACCTCTGCATGTTCAATATTTCAAGTGGTTGGTGCAATTTTTCTGGATTGAACCGCAAGTGCTCATCGACCATCTGTTCAACACACAATTTTCAAAAGACGATCTACGCGTCATCAGCTGGCAAACCCGCAGCCCCGTAATGGATGTGGTGGTTCAGCGGCTTCCGCAAACGCTTTGGGTGGTAGGTATGGCCTATCTGGTGGGTATTTTGATCGCGCTGCCAATCGGCATTTATTCTGCCTATCGCCAATATTCCGTTTTTGATCAAGTTGGTACTTTCGTAGCGATGATCGGTTATTCAGTTCCGCCATTTTTCAGCGGCGTCGCGGTGATCGTTTTATTCGCCGTGCAATTGGGCTGGTTGCCCTCTACCTATAACACGTTGCATGAGGTGGTCAGTTGGGACAGCTTTATTATTCAGCTTAAACAAATGGTCTTGCCAGTTATGGTGCTGGCCTTGCAAACAACAGCCCAGCTCAGCCGCTTTATGCGGGCCTCAGTTCTGGATAACTTAAATCAAGATTATGTACGCACCGCACGGGCGAAAGGCTTGAATGAATGGACCGTGGTGATGGTGCATGTGCTGCGTAATTCAATGATCCCGGTCGTTACGGTGATCGCTTTGAACGTGCCCTCAATTTTCGGCGGTGCGATTATCACCGAACAGGTTTTTAAAGTGAACGGAATCGGCCAACAGCTTATTCTTGCGATTTACGCCAATGATCTTCCAACCGTGCAGACGCTGGTGTTTATTTTCACCATTCTAATCATTTTTTTCAATCTGCTTGCAGACTTGATTTACGGGGTTTTAGACCCGAGGATTCGCTATGACTGAGCCCATAGAGCAAACAGCCTTCACCCAATCCCATGGCAAATGGGCCGATATCTGGGCGCAGTTTAGGCATCATAAAGGCGCGTTGTTCGGCGGCGTCTTATTCATCTTAATCGTTGCACTCGTTATGCTTGGGCCATTATTTTGGCATCTTGAAGCCAATACGATCGATATTCGCGCGCGCAATCAAGGTGCCAGCTGGGCGCATCCATTGGGCACAGACCAATTGGGCCGTGATACGTTCGCGCGGCTGATTGCGGGGGGGCAGACATCTATTTCTGTGGGCTTAACCGCCATGATTTTATCCCTCTTTTTGGGCAGTTTAATTGGCGTTTTGGCGGGGTTTTACAAACGGCTTGATGGGCTATTGATGCGCATGACCGATATGTTTCTCTCGCTGCCATTGCTGCCCTTATTGCTGGTTATGATGCTGCTGTTTCGCGATCTGCTGAGCCAAAGCTTTGGGCCGGAACGTGGCATGTTTATTTTGATCGTTTTTGCGATCGGTATAACCAGTTGGATGCCAACCGCGCGCATTGTCCGGGCCGATGTGTTGGCCATCAAAGAGCGCGAATTTATTTTGGCCGCGCGCTCGGTTGGATTGGGCGATGCCGCCTTGATTCTGCGCCATATTCTACCGAATGTTTTTTCACCAATAATGGTATCTGCCACGCTGGGCATCGCCAACGCGATCATCACCGAAAGCGCGCTTTCTTTTCTTGGACTAGGGTTTCCCCCCGATTTCCCCACATGGGGCCGCCTTTTGAACGATGGAGTCGAATATCTACAGCTATATCCCGGCCGCGCAATATGGCCCGGCTTGGCGATCTCGCTAACCGTTTTGAGCGTCAATTACCTGGGCGATGGCTTGCGCGATGCATTAGATCCCAGAAGCCGTGAAAGATAACCGCATCCCTGCCCCTTATCACAGGGGCAAGCCTCTCACAGTTAAAAAATGCCAACTAGCTTAGCTACTCAATGCGCTTGCGGATGCGCCGAATGGCCCACCAAACCAGCAGCACCACCGGCAGCGTGACGGTGGCCTTCAACGAATTTGCGCTGATCGCAAGTGGGCTTGCTAAGGGTGACATCAAATATCCGGCCAAAGACACGGCATAATAGCTGATCGCCACCACCGATAAACCCTCAACCGTTTTTTGCAAACGCAACTGAAGATCGGCGCGCGCATTCATACTTTCCAAGAGCGATTGGTTTTGAGCAGACCGTTCAACATCTACGCGGGTCCGCAATAAATTCCCCGCCCGCATCGCGCGATCCGCCATCGCTGACAGTCGCCGCTCAGAGGCTTTAACCGTGCGCATCGCCGGATCATATCGCCGCATCATAAATTCGCCAAACGTCTGCCGGCCCGTAAAGCGCTCTTCGCGCAACACTTGGATACGTTGATTGACAATCGCCTCATAAGCGCCCGTGGCGCCAAAGCGAAACGCAACTTGCGCTGATAAGTTTTCCAATTCAGCGGAAATTTTCAACAACGCGTCCAATGTGCGTTCGGGGGATTTTTGTGCCTGAGTCATATCAGCCATCAATTCGCTGAGCTCTGCATCAATCTGCGCCATGCGCGGCGATATGCTGCGCGCCGTTGAGAACCCCAACATCGACATGCTTTTATAGGTTTCGATCTCGCAAATCCGCTGGATAACGCGGCCGATGCGCCTGGGCCCCGTTTCGGCTGCGACAAATAACGCAAAACGCTGATGGCCCGATGCATCTACACGAAAATCACCCGCCACCACGGCCGATTTATCCAAAACTTCGCTGACCGTTAGGCTTTCGGGCACAAACCACTCGGCTAGTGATTGGCTGATCTCATCATCTGAAATCCGCGTTTCAACGCGTAAATTGATCGACGTGATGCGTTCGGCAGTTACCGATTGCAGCCAGTCCTCGGGGAAAGCTTCAAATTCGGCCGGATCAAACGGGCGCTCGGCACCGCCGGTGCTGAACAAGCTATAGGTGACAAACTCAGTATGTTGCTCCCATTTAAGCTGATGCCGGCCCAAAGCGCCAAAATAATGCGTTGCATCGGGTTGCGGATGGGTTTCACCAAAGCGGTCTAACAACGCGATCAATTGGTCGCGGGCGTTTAAGCGGCTGTGGTCCCCGCCCTCAGTATTTTGCGTGAAGGCAAGATAGGCCACACGACCCGGCGCGTCTAAAGATGGAAACGGACGCGCGTGCAGTTCATTGGCCAGCTCATAACGCAACGGGTGATCTTGGATAGCAGACATGCGGCCCTCATGGATAGATGAAACGGTGCTGTAGGCGGGATGTATATCAGTTTTCAAAGAAGGCAAAGCCTACAGCGACCTCAAAGCGCCTTGGTGAACGCAGGCATCGAACAAAAAAAAGGCCCCTGCACCTGTGGCAGGGGCCTTTTGCAAAATCACTGCCCAGACGGGTTAATCGATCATCCCAAGAAGTTTATCAAGAGACGCTTTTGCATCGCCATAGAACATCCGCGTATTTTCTTTAAAGAAAAGCGGATTTTCAATGCCCGAATAGCCCGTACCCTGGCCACGCTTAGACACGAAAACCTGCTTTGACTTCCAACATTCCAGCACCGGCATACCGGCAATCGGGCTGTTCGGGTCATCTTGCGCCGCTGGGTTCACAATATCATTTGAACCAATCACAATAGACACATCTGTTTCCGGAAAATCTTCGTTAATCTCATCCATTTCCAGAACGATGTCATAGGGCACTTTGGCCTCGGCGAGCAAAACATTCATATGGCCAGGAAGCCGCCCAGCAACGGGGTGAATCGCGAACCGCACCGTTTTGCCTTTGGCAATCAACCGTTTTGTCAGTTCGCTCACCGCCTGTTGTGCTTGCGCAACAGCCATCCCGTAACCTGGAATGATAATAACGCTATCGGCCTCTTCCAAAGCAGCGGCCACGCCATCTGCCTCGATCGCCACTTGCTCACCCTCGACTTCCATCTGGGGACCAGATGTACCACCAAAGCCGCCCAAAATAACGCTAACGAATGAACGGTTCATCGCCTTACACATGATATAAGACAGGATTGCACCGGATGAGCCGACCAGTGCCCCGACCACGATTAGCAAATCATTACCAAGGCTAAACCCGATCGCTGCAGCCGCCCAACCCGAATAGGAATTCAGCATCGACACCACCACGGGCATATCCGCGCCGCCAATCCCCATGATCAAATGATAGCCGATAAACAGCGCCATCAGCGTTAGGATCAAAAGCGGCAGCAACTCGCCGGAATTTAGATACCAAATCAAACAAATCACCGAGGCCAAGGCAGCGCTGGCATTCAGCGCATGGCCGCCGGGAAGTTTGGTCGCCGCCGAGGTCACTTTGCCAGCTAATTTTCCATAAGCAATCACCGATCCGGTGAAGGTCACAGCCCCGATCCAGATCCCTAAAGACGCTTCAACGCGCAAGATATTGATTTCAACGCCTGATTTCTTCGCCAGCAGCGCCGCGAAGCCATCAAGCGTTTTTTTAGCAGCGTCATCCATCGCCATTACGTTGACCAGCTCGAAATGCGCGTTAAAGCCCACGAATACGGCCGCAAGCCCAACCAGAGCATGCATCCCAGCCACCAGCTCGGGCATCTGCGTCATTTCAACTTTTGACGCCAGTTGATACCCGATCAAACCGCCCGCAGCGATCAACACTGCAGACAGCCACCAAAGCCCAGCGCCTGGGCCAATCAACGTGGCAAGGACGGCAAGGCCCATCCCCACGATCCCATACCAAACGGCGCGCTTAGCGCTTTCCTGCCCAGATAGACCGCCAAGTGACAGAATGAAAAGCACAGCCGCAACAACGTAAGCGGCAGTCGTAAAACCCAATTCCATAATCACGACCTCCTTAAGATTTCTGGAACATGGCAAGCATGCGCCGTGTTACAAGAAAGCCGCCAAAGATATTAATTCCGGCAAAGAATACCGAAATCGCAGCCAAGAGGATAACCAAGAAACTGCCAGACCCAATCTGCAGCACCGCCCCCAGAATAATAATCGACGAAATGGCATTGGTCACCGCCATCAACGGCGTGTGCAGCGAATGGCTGACATTCCAAATCACCTGAAAGCCCACAAATACTGAAAGCACAAACACGATAAAATGCTGCATGAAACTGGCCGGTGCATAGGCCCCGACAAGCAGCATCAATGCGCCACCAACAGCCAATAAAGTGACTTGGTTCTTCGTCTGCTGCTGAAAGGCAGCCGCCTCTTCGGCGCGGCGTTCTTCGGGTGTTTTTTCCGGAACCGTTTCTTTTGGCTTTGCTGCGATCGCCTGCACTTTTGGCGGTGGCGGTGGGAACGTTACCGCGCCCTCATGCGCAACCGTGGCACCACGGATCACGTCATCTTCCATATTATGATTGACCTGCCCGTCTTTTTCCGGCGTCAGATCCGTCATCATATGGCGGATATTCGTTGCATAAAGCGTTGAAGATTGCGCCGCCATCCGGCTTGGGAAATCTGAATATCCCACAACCGTTACGCCGTTCTCGCTCATTATTTTTTCGTCTGGGACGGTTAAATCACAATTGCCACCGCGTTCAGCGGCCAGATCAACCACAACAGAGCCCGGTTTCATGGCAGCGACCATATCGGCAAGCCATAATTTTGGCGCATCGCGCCCCGGAATTAAAGCGGTGGTGATCACAATATCCACATCCGGAGCCAATTCACGAAACTTAGCCAGCTGCTTTTCGCGAAACTCTGGGCTTGACGGCGCAGCATAGCCCCCCGTCGCTGCACCATCTTGTTGAGCTTCTTCAAAATCAAGATACACAAATTCCGCACCCATGGATTCGATCTGCTCTGCCACTTCGGGGCGCACGTCAAACGCGTAGGTTATCGCGCCCAATGATGTTGCTGTGCCAATGGCAGCAAGTCCGGCCACTCCGGCCCCAACCACCAGCACTTTCGCCGGCGGAACTTTGCCTGCAGCCGTGATCTGTCCCGTAAAAAAGCGCCCAAAATTATTGCCCGCTTCGATCACAGCGCGATATCCTGCGATATTCGCCATCGAGCTGAGCGCATCCATCTTTTGCGCCCGGCTGATACGCGGCACCATATCCATCGCAATTACGCTGGCACCTTTGCCTGCTAGTAATTCCATCTGCTCGGTATTTTGCGCCGGATAGAAAAACGAAATCAAAAGCTTCTCATCGGTCAAGCGTTTCGCTTCGGTTGCATTGGGTGGGCGCACTTTGGTGATAATATCTGCGGCTTTCCATAAAGCTGCGGCCGTTTTTACCACCTCAACGCCGGCCTCTCGATACAGCGCATCCGCAAAACCCGCCGCCACTCCGGCGCCGCTTTCAACAACGCATTCATAGCCAAGCTTTTGCAATTGCAAAGCGCTGTCTGGTGTCATTGCTACACGGGCCTCGCCCGCGCTTACCTCTTTGGGTGTTCCGATTTTCACGTCTCACACTCCTCTAACTCTTTATTTTGAAGCTCGAAGATATTTCGAGCATAGGATGCGCCCTTCACGGTGAAGCCAAAAAGCATTTGGGCTGGCTAGCCAAACGTAGCGCCCCAAAAAGCACCGTCCAGTAGCCGAAGCAGAAACACGTGAAAGCGATGCCGTTGGTTTACCGACTGTTTTCCTGACGTCTACCCTAAAATGCGCTTTTCTGCGCTAAGCCGTCTAAAAACTTCCTTTTGAAAGCGGTAACAGCGCTGAAAATAAGGTTTTCAGCCACTTCCCTTCGATAAATTGAACCAAAAGGCGAAAATAGCGCGAAGGAACGAGCGATAAAAATCCGTTTCATCGCGCAAAAATAATTGCGGCATATCCGATATTCTGCGGTGAGAACAAACCGAAACCCCTAGGCCCAGATGCGGCGGAACAAAGCAGATCTAGGATCGGTTTGCCGCAGAGGTAAAATGCACACTCAGCTTGGCTTAACCGGGAATAATGCCTAGATTGGCAACGAGCACGGCCGAAGGACCAAGGATAACCGCCATGAATTTGCAGGGAAAGCACGCATTGATCACCGGCGGGGGCAGCGGCATTGGGCTGGCGATCGCGCAAAAGTTAGCCGCGCAGGGCGCGCAGGTCACGATCACTGGGCGGCGCAAAGCCGTGCTGCAGGCCGCTGCGGGCAAAGGCATATTTCCAGCAGAAATGGATGTGACCGATGAAGCCGCGCAAAAAGAGGTGATCGCAAACGCCGTAAAACAACACGGGCCCGTGCAAATATGCGTGGCGAATGCCGGTATAGCAGAAGGACGAACCTTGCAAAAAACACAAATGGAGTTGTGGCGCAAAATAATGGCAACCAATCTTGATGGCGCCTTCATCACCATTCGCGAAGCGATGTCTTCAATGACAAGCACAGATTGGGGGCGGGTGATCGCGATTTCCTCGATCGCGGGCTTGCGCGGCTTGAAGGGGGGCGGCGCCTATGCGGCAAGCAAACATGGTGTGATCGGTTTGATCCGCTCTTATGCGGCTGAACATTTGGGCGGGCCGATTACCTTCAATGCGATCTGCCCCGGCTATGTGCAAACGCCGATTATCGATCAAAACCTAGAAGCCATCCAAAAGCGCGGATTCACCCAAGAGCAGGCGCTGGAAATGATGGTCAGCGCCAACCCCCATAAACGGCTGATCGAGGTTAATGAAATCGCAGAAACGGCTATTTGGCTCTGTAATTCTGCCTCAGGAAGTGTAAACGGACAGGCAATCGAAATTTCAGGTGGCTAAAAGTGAGCGATATTTTTCAAAAAACCAAATCTCTCTTCGACCTGCCCGACGGCATTCTTTATCTTGATGGCAATTCCCTCGGGCCTCTGCCCATAGCAGCGGCGGCGCGGGTTGAGGCCGTGATGAAGGCCGAATGGGGCCAGATGTTGATCACGGGTTGGAACAAAGCCGGTTGGATGGCGCAACCCAATGCGGTTGGCGACCGTTTGGCGCGCCTGATTGGGGCACAAAGCGGGCATGTTGTTGTCGGAGACACCTTATCGATTAAAGTCTATCAAGCGCTAGATGCTGCGCTGCAATTGCGCCCGGATCGCAAAGTGATCTTGTCTGATAGCGGAAATTTCCCATCCGATCTTTATATCGCGCAAGGGTTGATCCAAGCGCTTAATCAAGGCCATGAGTTGCGCCTTGTTGCCCCCGAAGATCTGCACAATCATATCACGGAAGAAGTCGCTGTGACGCTGATCACGCAAGTCGATTATCGTACTGGCCGCCTGCATGATATGTGCAGTATTACCGAAACGGCGCATCAAAACGGCGCCTTATGCATCTGGGACCTTGCCCATTCTGCAGGCGCCATAGAAGTAGAGCTTGCCAAAGCCAAAGCAGATTTTGCCGTCGGCTGTACTTATAAATACCTCAATGGCGGGCCAGGATCGCCCGGCTTTATTTATGTAGCGCCGCATCTTATTGATAATATTGAACCAACCTTATCAGGTTGGCTGGGCCATGCCGCGCCATTTGCCTTCGCGCAAGGCTATGAGCCAGGAAACGGCATTGACCGCATGCGGGTGGGAACGCCGCCGGTTCTGGCGCTGGCCAGCCTCGAAGCCGCACTTGATGTTTGGGATATGGTCGATATGGCCGAGTTGCGGGCGCAGTCTATTGCGCTCAGCCAATTGTTCATTGCTGAAATTGAAAATAAATGCCCGATGTTAAAATTGGGCTCTCCGCGGGATCCAAATAAACGCGGCTCTCAAGTGGCGTTTCATTTTCAAGAAGGCTATGCCGCAATGCAAGCGCTTATCGAGCGCGGGGTAATTGGGGATTTTCGTGCGCCTGACACAATGCGCTTTGGATTCACGCCGCTTTACATCGATCAACAAGACGTAAGAGCGGCCACCGATATCATTGCCGATGTAATGCAAAACCGCCTGTGGGACGCTGACGCCTATAAAATTCGCGCCGCCGTAACCTGAAGAGGCCAATCAAGCTTAAAAGCGTGGCCGATCTGGATTTCAAACCAGTAAGTCAAACAGCAAGCCGAACCCGGCAGCGCCCATCAGCACCCAGCCCAGCGCAAGCTTAAAGCGCCAGATTAAAATGGCACTAAGCGTTGCGATAACGATCACTCTTAAATCGACCGAGGCGAGTTGCGGCAACCAAAACGTTAAAAGCCCCATGCGCAACTCTAAAACCGTTCCGAAGCTTACCTGAAGCGCAAACCAAACCGACAGGTTCAAGATGACCCCAACAACCGCCGCCGTCACCGCACCCAGCGCGCCCCATAACCTTGGCTGGCTTGACAGGCGTTGAAAATATGGCGCGCCGAGAAAAATCCATAAAAAGCAAGGCACAAAGGTCACCCAAAGCCCAAGCGAGACGGCCATCAAAGCCAAGGCATAGCCACCTTGCTGGAAACCGGCGACAAAGGCCACGAATTGCGTGACCAAAATAAGCGGCCCGGGCGTGGTTTCGGCTAATCCCAAACCGTCTAGAACTTGCGCCGGGTTAAGCCATCCATACGCCCCTACCACATCCTGCGCCATATACGCCAAAACGGCATAGGCCCCGCCAAAGGTGACCAAGGCAAGTTTGCTGAAAAACCAACCAAGCTCAGCCAGAAATGGAACGCCAACACCCCAAAACACGATGACCAGTGGGCACAGCCAGAGACAAAGCCCCACCCCAAGCGTTATCGCAAATCGCCCGAAAGAAAACGCAGACAACTCGGAAATCTGAGCATCTTCTGGCGATAGAATTTGCGGGCGTTTGTGATATGCGCTTAAGAAAAACGCGCCATACACCCCAGAGGCAATCACAATAACCGGATAAGGCAGATTGAGAAAAAACAAACCGACAAAAGCAGCTCCGGAAATCACATAATGCTGGATCTGCGTCAAAGCACGGTGGGATAAAGTTATTAAGGCTTGCACCACCACGACTAAGATCGCGGCTTTTACCCCCAAAAAAATTCCAGATAACACCGGCGCTCCAGAAAAGGCCACGTAACTGATCGATAAAGCCAGCATCACCACGGCGCCGGGCATTACGAATAGGCTGCCAGCGATTAAGCCACCGGAAACGCCGCGCAGGCGCCAGCCGGCGAAGGTTGCCAGTTGCATCGCCTCCGGGCCGGGAAGCAACATACAAAAATTCAGTGCATTCAGAAACGACTGCTCATCCAGCCATTCTTTTTCGTCAACAAGAATGCGATGCATCAATGCAATTTGGCCAGCTGGTCCCCCAAAGGACAACAAGCCGATTTTGACAAAAACCCAAAATATATCCCTTAGCCGCGCGGGCTTGGATGCGGTGGATATCTTTGCCTCATCGGTTGCTGAAACAGCCATTTTCTCAGGCACCTTTCAAAGTCATCCTTATCTGTCTTAAACATTGCGACCCGTTGCGTGACATCCCTACGTCGCAGGCAGCCCATGCTACGTCAAGGCTTTGCAAGCGCAGCGCTGGGGGCATCAAAAAAATTATCAGGGCTGGGCAAGCCGAGCTGCCCGCAAATCAAACCGACGCCTGAGATTGTCAATTGGTAACCAAAAAACGATCCGAAAGCTCAACCTCTTGCTCAAAGAAACGCGGCCTCAACCGAAAGCATCGCTGACATCAATTAACCGGCAAATACCTTTGAACGTTTAGACCTGCATATCGCGCTGGCCTCATCCTGCACGCTCAACCTGCAAAGACCGACCCGCCCAGTGATAGACCGCCTGACCGAAAGCCTGAAACAAAGGGCGCGAGACATCATCTTGAGCGGCTTGCCATTCAGGATGCCACTGCACGGATAAAGTGAACCCCGGGGCATCCTTAATATAAAGCGCTTCGGGCGTGCCATCTTTGGCAACCCCATCGATCACAACGCGCGGCCCGGCTTGGTCAATCCCCTGCCCGTGCAGCGTATTTGTAGAGACCTCGCGCGCCCCTAAAAGGCGGTGGAACGGGCCATTTGAGGTCAGTTTAACGCTATGCCGATGGGCAAATTTTTCATCGAGCGATCCCTCTGGGGGCATTCTATGATTCATCCGGCCCGGCAAATCGCGTATTTCGGGGTGCAGCGTGCTGCCCATCGCAACCGCCACCTCTTGAAAGCCCCGACAAATGCCAAAAATTGGCTGACCCGAGGCAATACACGCCCGAATAAGCGGCAGCACCAATGCATCCCGCGCCCGATCAAAACTGCCATGCGCGGGGGTTTCAGCATGGCCATATTCTGCGGGGTGAATATTGGGCCGGCCTCCAGTGAATAAAAACCCATCGCAGCACGCTTGCAGGTCTTGCACCGACACCTGCTGCGGGTCTGCTGGAATAAGCATAGGAAGGCACTGAGCAACTTGCGATATCGCCTCACCATTGATGATACCCGATGCGTGCGCCGGATATTCATCATTGATCATATAGTGATTACATATCACCCCAACTATTGGACGTACCATCGCTTACCCCGTGATTGATAGACGCAGTATAGGGGCGAAACTCAAAGATTGACAATAATCGCTTATGCTTCTGCAGTCAGGTTGGTCGCCTCTACACCGGCGATGGCACAAATTTCATCATTATCAGATAAATCGCCCGTCACACCAACAGCTCCAACGACGTTTAGTTTAGCATCGCGGATTAAAACGCCACCCGGAACCGGCACGACCTGCCCTTGCAAGGCACCATTCACCGCCTGCATGAAATAAGCCTGCTGCTCAGCGCGCGCCATCTGCGCGCGCCCCGCCATACCCAACATAACCGCACCATAGGCCTTGCCTGTCGCAATCGCGACCCGTCCTGGCGCGGCGCCATCGCTGCGCTCAAAGGCGATCAAATGCCCGCCCGCGTCCAATACTGCCACGCTCAAAGGCTTGAAACCAAGTTCTTTGCCTTTTTCCAAGGCTTTGCGGATGATTATCTTGGCCTTACGCAAGGTTAAATCGTTCATTCTTTGATCCTAAACTGTCTTATTTTCTTTGGTTTTTTTCGCCTATGCGGCAGATGCTGCGTCAACCGCCGCGGCAGCTTGCGCAGCTTTCACTTCAAGGCGGCGCGCATGCAGCACTGGCTCTGTGTAGCCCGAGGGCTGTATCCGCCCTTTAAACACCAAATCGCACGCGGCTTGAAACGCCAACCCCGTAAACTCGGGCGCCATCGGCCTATAGGCAGCATCCCCTGCATTCTGGCGATCCACAACTGCTGCCATTTTGTGCAATGCGGCCATGACCTGCGCGTGGCTTACAACCCCATGATGCAGCCAATTGGCCAAGGCTTGCGAAGAAATCCGGCAGGTTGCCCGATCTTCCATCAATCCAACATCATTGATATCGGGCACTTTTGAGCACCCCACACCTTGATCCACCCAGCGCACCACATAGCCTAAAATGCCCTGTGCGTTATTCTCAATCTCGGTTTGTATTTCTTGATCCGAGAGATTGCGGCCGCGCAGAACCGGCACTGTCAACAGATCCTTTAGTGTCCCACGGGGGCCGGCTGCGGCGAGCTCGTTTTGGCGCTGCTTCACGTTCAACTTATGATAATGCGTGGCGTGCAGGGTGGCCGCCGTGGGAGATGGCACCCAAGCACAATTGGCTCCGGCCTCTGGATGGCCCATTTTCGCCGCAAGCATGTCGCCCATACGGTCCGGCATAGCCCACATGCCTTTTCCAATCTGGGCCTTTCCCTGCAAGCCACACTTCAGCCCAATATCAACATTGCGATCTTCGTAAGATTTTATCCAAGGCGTGGTTTTCATATCGCCCTTGGGAAGAAATGCACCCATTTCCATACTTGCATGAATTTCGTCACCCGTGCGGTCTAAAAACCCCGTATTTATAAACGCCACGCGGTTTTTTGCAGCGCGAATGCATTCTTTCAGATTGGCAGAGGTACGGCGTTCTTCATCCATAATGCCCAATTTCACCGTATGATGCGGCAGGCCCAGAATATCCTCTACACGGCTGAAGATTTCATCAGCAAAAGCCACTTCTGCGGGGCCATGCATCTTCGGCTTCACCACATAGACCGAGCCATGCATCGCGTTGCCTTGGTCTGAATTGAGATCATGCATCGCAATCATCGTGGTGCACAGAGCGTCAAGTAAGCCTTCCCCTATCTCTGCGCCATCTTGATCCAGCACTGCCGGTGTGGTCATCAAATGCCCCACATTGCGCACCAGCATCAAGCTGCGCCCCTTTAAATGCGCTGGCAAACCTTGCGCAGTGGTGTAGGTGATGTCCGCGTTTAATCTGCGGGTAAAGGTCTCAGAGCCCTTTACGATTGCTTCGCTCAAATCCCGCTTCATCAACCCCAGCCAATTGCGATAGGCTAGGGTCTTGTCTGCGCCATCCACCGCGGCCACGCTGTCTTCGCAATCCATAATGGTTGAAATCGCCGACTCCATCCGAATATCAGAAATTCCGGCCCGATCCGCAGCCCCAATCACACTGGCAGAATCGACATCAACAATGATGTGCAAGTCATTGTTCTTAAAAATATATCCACCCAAACTATCGCCGTCGCCAACCCGCCCGATGAATTGCTCTGGATGCGTCAACCCGATATCATCCGCGCAGAAGCCGTCTTTGGTTTGAGACATACAAGACACGTCCGACCAAGACCCCTTCGCCAAAGGCAGGCTGTCGTCCAAAAATGCCCGCCCCCAAGCAACCACGCGGTCGCCACGCGCTTGGTCATACGCCCCCGCTGGCGGTAAATCCCCCATCGCGTCGGTGCCGTATAATGCATCATACAAGCTGCCCCAGCGCGCATTGGCTGCGTTTAACGCAAAGCGTGCGTTCATTACCGGAACCACAAGCTGCGGCCCTGCAATCTGCGCGATTTCAGGATCAATGCCCTGCGTTTCAATCTTAAAATCCGGCCCTTCATCCACCAAATAGCCGGTCTCTTTCAAAAAGTCCTGATAGGTTTCGAAGCTATAATCAACGCCCCGATGCGAGATGTACCAATTGTCTAGCTGCGTCTGGATATCCTCGCGCGTCTGTAAAAGATCGCGATTTTTAGGCCCTAATTCTGCAACAAGCGCCGCGAGCCCTGCCCAAAATTGGGTCGGCGTTATGCCGGTGCCCGGCAAGGCGTCTATTTCGATGAATGCCGCCAGTTGATGCGCGACGCTTAAACCTTCTCGTGATACCCGCTCCGACACAGAACACCCCTTCGCTTGATTCCAACTCAGATATCATCTGCTTTAGGGAAAAAGTTTCCTATATGCAATTATTTTGGTAAAACTATTTTACCAAAACTAGATTTTTCCAGATGGGTCCTGCGCAATATTCTTATTTCGTCGGCATTTCTCGCTGCAATATTGAACATGCTCCCAGTCTTTTTCCCATTTTTTACGCCATAGAAAGGGACGTCCGCAGGTTTTGCAGAGCTTTTGCGGCAAATCGATTTTTTTTCGCATTTTCATTTTCAAGCCCTGATCTGAACGGTTGCAGACTTATGCAGCTCTGTGGTGCTTTTTTTACGAAGCACAACCGGGCGCTGGATGTGATATAGGCGCAGAGCAGCAGATCGCCAGCCCGCACATGAACCTATGGGCGGTTTATCCCTCCCAAAAAGGCAAAGCGCCCTTGCACTTTGCAAGCCGTGGTTTAGACCTAAATTTATCAAAAGAAATGATGCTTTGAGGATATGCCGTGAAAGATGCCAGCCCAACTACCATTTATCTCAAGGATTACGCGCCTTTCCCGTTTCGCGTCAAAAATGTACATCTGACGTTTCAATTAGACCCTCTCAAAACCAGAGTCATTTCTTTGGTTGAATTTGAGCCGATTGCAGGCGCATCGCAACATGATTTGTTCCTACATGGTGAAGATCTACGCCTTATCTGGGCAAAAATTGATGGCGCGGCTGTATCTCCACAGATCACGAAAGGCGGCTTATCCGTTCGGGTTCCCAGCGCTAGCTTTGTTTGGGAATGTGAGGTTGAGATTGACCCACAAAACAACACATCGCTTGAGGGGTTATATATGTCAAACGGCATGTATTGCACGCAATGCGAGGCGGAAGGCTTTCGAAAGATAACCTATTATCCCGACCGCCCCGATGTGATGGCGCAGTTTCACGTTCGGATTGAGGGCGATTTGCCCATTTTACTATCAAACGGCAATCCAAAGGCGCAGGGTGAAAACTGGGCTGAATGGCAAGACCCTTGGCCCAAACCTGCCTATTTATTCGCGCTGGTGGCCGGCAGGTTGGTTGCCCATCGCGATACTTTCACCACCGCATCTGGAAATCATGTTGCGCTGAATATTTGGGTGCGCCCTGGCGACGAACACAAATGCGGCTTCGGCATGGAGGCGTTAAAAGCCTCGATGCGCTGGGATGAGAATATCTATCAGCGCGAATATGATTTAGATGTCTTCAACATCGTGGCCGTTGATGATTTCAACATGGGCGCAATGGAAAATAAGGGCTTAAATATCTTTAACAGTGCCTGCGTCTTGGCCAGCCCAACCACCAGCACAGATAAAGATTTTGAACGCGTCGAGGCGATCATCGCGCATGAGTATTTTCACAATTGGACCGGCAACCGCATTACCTGCCGCGATTGGTTTCAACTTTGTCTGAAAGAGGGGCTAACCGTTTTTCGCGACGCCCAATTCACATCAGACCTGCGCAGCGCCGCGGTAAAGCGGATCGAAGATGTGATCCGGCTCCGTGCAGTCCAATTTAGCGAGGATGCTGGCCCGCTTGCGCATCCCGTGCGCCCTGATAGCTTTATCGAGATTAATAATTTTTACACGGCCACGGTTTATGAAAAAGGCGCTGAATTAATTGGCATGCTGAAAACGCTTGTCGGCGATCAGGCCTATTACAAAGCTTTGGCGCTTTATTTTCAGCGTCATGATGGCGATGCCGCCACCATCGAAGATTGGCTACAGGTTTTTGAAGACAGCACCGGGCGCGATTTGAGCCAATTCAAAAACTGGTACACGCAAGCCGGCACCCCCGAAGTGAGCGTAACAGAAACCTATGCAGAGGGTGAATTCCAACTTACTTTTTCGCAAAAAACCCCGGCAACGCCAGGACAAATAGAAAAAGATCCCAAAGTCATACCAATTGCCCTGGGCTTATTATCGCCTTGCGGACAAGAGCTTTTGCCCACGCAGATCTTAGAGCTTAACCAACCCCAACAAAGCTTTACATTTGCAAGCTCTGAACGCCCTATCGCCTCGATTTTACGCGAATTTTCAGCCCCCATCCTGCTCAAACACACCCAGAACGACGCTACCAAAGCCTTTCTGCTTGCGCATGACCCCGATCCTTTCAACAAATGGCAGGCCGCCCGCACGCTGGCCGTTGAAAGTTTGAAAGAATTGGCGCAACACAATCAGGCTCCTGCGCTTGCGTTTTTGGATGCGCTGCAGGCTGTGGCCAGCGATGACGCGCTTGATCCGGCGTTTCGCGCCTTGGTGCTTGGCCTGCCATCGCAAGATGAAATAGCCCGGTCGCTCTACGCAGATGGCCTAACCCCCGAGCCACAGCGCATTTTCGACGCGCTTGAAACCCTGCATCAAACGCTTGCCCAGCATTTGCAAGATATCTGGCCGCAATTGCATGCCGCGCATCAGATACAAGAGCCTTATGCACCAAACGCGCAGCAATCTAATGCGCGCGCGCTGGCCAATAGGGCTTTGGTTTATCTAACGCGGATTGATGCCGGCGAGGCCGCAAAAAAACAATTCGACACCGCCAATAACATGACCCAGCAGCAAGCCGCGCTCAGCGCGCTTTTATCGGTTGAAAAGGGCGCCGAACAGGCGCAGGCATTCTATCGTCAATGGAAAGAAGATCGGCTGGTAATCGATAAGTGGTTTGCCTTGCAGGTGGCTTTCGCACCGCCGGAAAAAGCTGCAATTGTTGCAAAATCTCTTACGCAACATGAAGATTTCAATTGGAAAAACCCCAATCGTTTTCGAGCGGTTTTTGGATCACTGGCGGGCAATATGGCAGGGTTCCATCACCTATCGGGCCAAGGCTATGAATTAATGGTGCAGTGGCTTTCACGGCTTGATCAAATCAATCCGCAAACCGCCGCCCGCATGTGCGGAGCGTTCAAAACTTGGCGCCAATTTGATAAAGGTCGGCAAGCCCTATTGAAGCCGCTTTTGCAAAACATGTTAGAGATGGATGGGCTCAGCCGAGACTCGCGCGAGATGCTTTCAAGGATTGTACACGACTGACGCGCCGCGCAAACGGCCAAGCAGTCGCCCTGCTGGTGCGCAGAGCGCACTGCAACGAGAACGCGAGTGAGGCGCAAAGAGATTGAAACCCGCAGCCGCATTGGCTAAACCGGCGCAAAGAAACCACGCCTTAAAGGACATGCACCATGCTGGATCTGACATTTGAACCGCCCAAGATCAAAACCATCGCCGGTGCTAAATATGACTGGGAATTGGTGATCGGCATGGAAGTGCACGCCCAAATTGCATCAAAAGCAAAGTTATTTTCTGGCGCATCCACAAAATTTGGAAATGAACCAAATTCCAATGTTGCGTTCGTGGATGCTGCAATGCCGGGCATGCTGCCGGTAATAAATGAATTTTGCGTTGAGCAGGCGGTCAGAACTGGGCTGGGTTTGCAGGCCGAAATTAATTTATTCTCTGCCTTTGATCGAAAGAATTATTTTTATCCAGACCTTCCTCAAGGATATCAGATCAGCCAGCTCTATCATCCGATCGTTGGCGAGGGTGAAGTGATCGTTGATATGGCGCCGGGCGTTGCGCGCCGGGTCCGTATCGAACGCATTCATATCGAACAAGATGCTGGAAAATCGATCCATGACATGGATCCAAATATGTCATTTGTTGATCTGAACCGCACCGGAGTGGCGCTGATGGAGATCGTCAGCCGCCCCGATATTCGGGGCCCAGAAGAGGCCGCCGCATATATCGTGAAATTGCGTCAGATCCTGCGCTATTTGGGCACCTGTGACGGGAATATGCAAAACGGGAACCTGCGCGCCGATGTCAACGTCTCGATTTGCCAGCCAGGGCAATATGAAAAATATCTCGAAAGCGGAGATTTTTCGCATCTTGGCACGCGCTGTGAAATCAAGAATATGAACTCAATGCGATTTATTCAGCAAGCTATTGACGTGGAAGCACGGCGGCAAATTGCGATCGTAGAAAGCGGCGGAAGCGTCGATCAAGAAACCCGGCTTTATGATCCCGACAAAGGCGAAACGCGCTCTATGCGCTCTAAAGAAGAGGCGCATGATTATCGCTACTTCCCCGATCCGGATCTTTTACCTTTAGAAATCGAACAAGACTGGGTGGATGAGATTGCAGCCAATCTGCCAGAGCTGCCCGATCAGAAAAAAGCCCGCTTCGTTACAGATTTCAGCCTCTCGGAATATGATGCCAATGTCCTAACGGCAGAGCTTGACTCGGCGGGTTATTTTGAAGAAGTGGCCAAGGGGCGTGATGGCAAATTGGCCGCAAATTGGGTGATTAACGAACTTTTTGGACGCCTCAAAAAAGATGATTGTGATATAAGTGAAAGCCCGGTCACCCCGGCGCAACTGGGCGGTATTATCGATCTGATTTCCAAAGGCGAGATCAGCGGGAAAATCGCCAAGGATGTGTTTGAAATTGTTTATAGCGAGGGCGGTGAGCCGGCGCAGATCGTGGACTCGCGCGGCTTAAAACAAGTAACGGATACAGGAGCGATCGAAGCGGCGGTGGATCAAGTGATCGCAGATAATCCAGCACAAGTTGAAAAAGCCAAGGCCAACCCCAAGCTGGCAGGCTGGTTCGTCGGACAAGTGATGAAAGCCACAGGCGGCAAAGCCAATCCAAAAGTGGTGAATGAACTGGTTGCCACAAAATTGGCCCAATAAATACGATGGCAAGGCCCAGCGCGTGGCACCAGTTGGGTTTCAGCAACAGGTGCGGGCCCTTTCAAGCGGTTAAAGGTTAAGGCTTAAGGGGTATCAAGTTCTAAAGCCAAAGCGTGAATCGCGCCGATCAACTCTGGCCCCAGCGCTGCATGCACCGCACGATGCCGCGCGATTCGCGATTGCCCTTTAAACTGCTCAGATTTCAGGCGGACGCGAAAATGGCTTTGCCCGCCTTCTGGCGCGCCGGCATGCCCACGGTGCTGATCGCTCTCATCTACGACCTCCAAAAAGCTTGATTGAAAAGAATTCTCAAGATTTTTGCGAATTTGTTCCACTCGGGTCATATTTTTTGTTTTCGCCTCTTCAAATTACCTGAGGAAAGCCTATGCTATCTGCCTTGAACAGAAAAGGTGAATTTATGGCTGCCTCCGACCCATTTGGTTTTGATATGTCTGTGTCTTCTTCGAAGAAGAAAAATCCGCGCGGGCGGCGCAGCATGTCTGGAGCCTCGGACACCTCGACCCGACTGTGCGAACATGATGGCTGCCAAGAGGCTGGAAAATTCCGCGCGCCAAAAGCCCCCGATGTGTTGGATGATTTTTTCTGGTTCTGCAAAGATCATGTGCGCGAGTATAATTTAAAATGGAATTTCTTTAACGGCACCACAGAGGCCGAAATCAATGCCCAGCGCTCGAAAGACAAAGTCTGGGAAAGAGAAACCAAAGATTTCCGCGACACAGAAGCCCGCGCTTGGGCGCGGCTTGGGATTGAGGATCCGCATCAGGTTTTGGGCGAAAATGCCACCAAGAACCCAGGCAAATCTGGAGGCTCGGCTGGCAGTGGCCGGCGTCTACCGCCAACCGAGCGCCGCGCTTTGGAAATCTTAGAAGGCAAAGACAATTGGAGCAAAGCAGAAGTGCGCGGCGCGTATAAAGCGCTGATCAAAGTCTTACACCCAGATATGAATGGCGGCGATCGCAGCCAAGAAGAACAGCTACAAGAAGTGGTTTGGGCTTGGGATCAATTAAAAGACAGCCGAAACTTCAAATAATCAGGTCTGCACCCTAAAATCTACATATTGTTATGGCTGGCTGCTCTGTGAAACTCACAAAAGTGGGCTAGCCTGTGGCAATCACGCTGTTTATTGGCGATAAAAATTATTCAAGCTGGTCAATGCGGCCGTGGTTGGTGTTCCACGCTTTCGGCATTCAATTCACCGAAAAACTCATTCCCTTCGACGGATTTCCTGAAAGCTCGCAGTTCAAACAAACCGTTGCCAAATATTCGCCAGCGGGTAAGGTTCCCTTTCTGCAATGCTCAAACAGCGCCAGCCCGCAAGCTGACCCTTTGATCATATGGGAAACGCTGGCGATCATAGAATATCTTGTAGAGCAAAACCCTCAGTTTAAGATTTGGCCCCGAAACGTCGCCTTGCACGCTCAAGCGCGCAGCCTTTGCGCTGAAATGCAGAGTTGCTTTTTTGCGCTGCGCAGACATTGCCCAACGAATATTGACGCCGATCTGCCCCAGATTGGCCGATTGATCTGGCGGGACAAACTTTTGGTCCGCAAAGACATAGACCGTCTCAAGACTGCATGACGCATTATTCTAACACTTTCTAAAGGTCCATTCTTGGCTGGAGAATTCAGCGCTTTAGATGCGTTTTACGCGCCCATTATCACACGTATTCAGACTTACAAACTGCCTGTTTCAGAAGATACAGCCCCTTATATGCAGCGTATCAGACAGCACCCATCGGTAAAAAAATCCAGTAAAGACGCGATCGAAAGCGCAGTTTTTCGCGATTTTGAAGAACTCTATCGGTTCAACTCGAAGGATATACCTGATCCAGCAGAGTTTTTGGTTTAAGAAAGCAAAAAGTCCGGCTTTTTGCGTGACCTCAAGATCGAAATACGCCGCCGCCATAAAAGAGCGGATAGAACTCTATTTTGACTATTTTTGCCCTTCCCCTTGCCCTTAACCGCTTTATGTTGCACCAGAGCAGAGGTTAAAATTGGCAATTAAAGGAAACGCAAGTATGGCTGACGGCGGCAATACAATGGATGTAAAACCGACTGAGGATATTTCAGTGCGTGAAATGTTCGGGCTTGACACAGATATGGTTGTGAAAGGCTTTGCAGATCGCTCTGAGCGGGTTCCCGAAATTGACACGACCTATAAGTTTGATCCCGATACAACCATGGCTATTCTAGCAGGGTTTTCGCATAATCGCCGGGTGATGATCCAAGGCTATCACGGAACGGGCAAATCAACACATATTGAGCAAGTGGCAGCCCGCCTGAACTGGCCCGCCGTGCGCGTTAATCTGGACAGCCATATCAGCCGTATCGATTTAATCGGAAAAGATGCGATCAAATTGCGCGATGGCGTTCAGGTCACCGAATTCCACGAAGGCATCTTGCCATGGGCGCTGCGCAACCCGGTGGCGATTGTTTTTGACGAATATGATGCCGGGCGCGCGGATGTGATGTTTGTGATCCAGCGCGTGCTCGAACATGATGGCAAACTTACCCTGATGGATCAAAACGAAATTATCACACCGCATCCGCAGTTCCGGCTGTTTGCAACCGCCAATACTGTCGGTCTGGGCGATACCACCGGCCTCTATCATGGCACCCAACAAATAAACCAAGCCCAAATGGACCGTTGGTCGCTTGTCGCTACCTTGAATTATCTGTCCATCGATGCCGAAACCGCAATAATTTTGGCAAAAGCCCCCCATTATAACACGGAAAACGGGCGCAAAACGGTAAAGCAAATGGTAACGGTTGCAGATCTAACCCGTACCGCGTTTATGAATGGCGACCTATCAACCGTAATGAGCCCGCGCACCGTGATCAATTGGGCGCAAAATGCAGAAATTTTCCGCAATATAGGCTACGCGTTTCGTTTGTCTTTCCTGAACAAATGCGATGAGCTTGAGCGTCAGACCGTGGCAGAATTCTACCAGCGCTGTTTTGACGAAGAACTGCCAGAAAGCGCTGCCAGCGTCAGCTTGGGCTAAAGTTTTAAGCCGCAGCGCGCGCGACTCTTTGAATTTTCCAACCCTTCAGGAAAGCGCGCGCTAAAACTCAGGTTGCGGCATTGTAAACAGAGCTTGCATTATTCAAACGTTCAGCGAGACTTGCGTTATGGGACCAAATTCAGATAACCCGGCCGATCCATTTAAAAAAGCTTTGGCTGAAGCCACCAAAGTGATGGCCAATGATGCCGATCTGTCGATCACCTATTCCGTGGATCCGGCTGGCGTATCCGGCGATGTCATGCGCTTGCCCCAAATCAGCCGTAGAATGACCCGTGATGAAGTTTTGGTGGCAAGAGGGACAGCGGATGCTTTGGCCCTGCACCGCAAATATCACGATGATGGAACGCATACAAAATACGCCCCCCAGGGCAATATGGCGCGCGAACTTTATGAGGCGATGGAAGTGGCCCGCTGCGAAGCCGTTGGCGCACAAGATATGCCGGGTACGGCGGGAAATATTGATGCGAAAATTGGCGCGGATGCAGCCCGGCTTGGCTATCTTAATATCACCGACCGCTCTGATGCACCTTTATCGACCGCCGCTGGATACCTGATCCGGCATTTGGCCACGGGGCGCGATATGCCGCCCGCCGCGCAAAACATTATGCAGCTTTGGCAGGGGTTCATCGAAGAGCAAGCCGGTGGCACTTTGGCAGATCTTCAGAGCAAATTGAAAGATCAAAGCGCGTTTGCGAAATTTGCCCGCCAAATCATTTCCGATCTAGGCTATGGTGACCAGCTGGGCGACGATCCTGATGATCTTGAAGATCAGTCTGACGAAGATCAGGATGAAGGTACGGAAGAAGATCAAGATCCCGACAGTACGGGCCAAGATGACAGCAATGAAGATGATACGGAAAGCACGCCTGAACAAAGCCAAGAAGAACAGCAAGATCCTTCAGCAGCACAAGTCAGCAGCGATGAAAGCGCTGAAGATGAGATGTCGGAAGAGACTGAACTGCCCGATGGCGATGCTCCAATGGAGCCCCCTGCTCCGCAACCAATTTCGGATGCTGATCCGAATTACAACGTCTATGAAATTAAATATGATGAAGAGATCAAGGCAGAAGAGCTTGCCGATGCCGTTGAACTAGAGCGTCTGCGGGCCTATTTGGATCAGCAATTAGAGCCATTAAAGGGGGCCGTAAGCCGGCTGGCCAATAAGCTGCAACGCCGCCTGCAAGCCCAGCAAAACCGTTCTTGGCTGTTCGATTTAGAAGAAGGCATTTTGGACGCAGGGCGTTTGGCGCGCATCGTCGCGAACCCCACTACCCCGCTTAGCTTTAAAAGGGAAAAAGACACCGAATTTCGCGATACCGTGGTCACGCTCTTGCTTGACAATTCCGGCTCTATGCGCGGACGGCCCATTTCCATCGCGGCGATTTGTGCGGATGTTTTGGCGCGTACCTTAGAGCGGTGTAATGTCAAAGTGGAAATTCTTGGGTTCACCACCCGCGCGTGGAAAGGCGGGCAAAGCCGGGAAGATTGGCTGAATGAAGGGCGTCCGCAACAGCCTGGGCGGCTGAACGATTTACGCCATATCATCTATAAGGGCGCCGATGCGCCTTGGCGGCGCGTAAGATCCAATTTGGGCTTGATGATGAAAGAGGGTTTGCTGAAAGAAAATATTGATGGTGAAGCGTTGGAATGGGCGCATCGTCGCATGGCTGGGCGCCCCGAGGCGCGTAAAATTCTTATGGTGATATCAGATGGCGCACCGGTTGATGACAGCACTTTATCGGTGAACCAAGCCAATTATCTTGAAAAGCATCTGCGCGACGTGATTGCGATGGTTGAAAAGCGCAAAGCGGTAGAATTACTGGCAATTGGCATTGGCCATGATGTCACCCGCTATTATGAACGCGCCGTCACGATCACGGATATTGAACAGCTTGCGGGCGCCATGACCGAACAATTGGCGGCGTTATTTGACAATGATCCGCGCGCGCGCGCACGCTCGACAGGTATGAGAAAAGTGAATTGAGCCCGATGAAAACAGCCCATTTCCAAAGCTTTATTGACGACTCTGAACCCGATGCGGGCCCCGCGCGCCTAACCGCGCTTCGCAAGGCCATCTCTGGGGCACAGCTAAACGGCTTTTTGGTCCCGCGCAGCGATGTGCATCAAGGGGAATATGTTGCGAAACGCGATGAACGCTTGGCTTGGTTAACCGGCTTTACAGGTTCGGCCGGGTTTTGCGCCGTTTTACCTGATGTTGCGGGTGTATTCGTAGATGGGCGCTACCGGGTTCAAGTGAAAGTGCAAACAAACGCCATCTTCACACCCGTTGACTGGCCCGAAACGAGCCTGCCCACATGGCTCCAAAAAAACCTGCAAACGGGCACGATCGGTTTTGACCCATGGTTGCACAGTTGGGGCGAGATAAAAGCGCATCGCGCGGCGCTGGGCGAAAACGGCATTCAGCTGCGGCCAAATACCAACCTTATCGATCAAATCTGGACCGATAGACCAGATCCCCCCAACGCGCAGGCCTATGCCTACCCCGATGATTATGCCGGTGAAACCCACAGTGATAAGCGCAAACGCCTTGCCAAAATGCTGCGCGACAACGCGCAAGACACAGCGATCCTAACGCTGCCAGACAGCATCGTTTGGTTGCTAAATATGCGCGGCAGCGATGTCACCCATGTGCCCTTGGTTCATAGCTTTGCATTTTTGCACGCCGATGCTTCAGTGGATCTGTTCATTGCGCCTGGAAAAGCCGAACACCTATCGGGGCATTTTGGCGCCGGGATACGCCTCTTCTCACAAGATCAATTCGACGCGCAACTGTCGCAATTACACGGCAGAGTACGCGTTGATGCCGGGCATATTCCCTATGCCGTTGTCGATATCCTTCAAAAAGCGCAGGTTGAAATCGCGTTTGAAGCAGACCCCGTCATCCTTCCAAAAGCCTGCAAAAACATTATAGAATTACAACATGCCCGCGTGTCGCATCAACGCGATGGCGCCGCAATGTGCGAGTTTTTGGCTTGGCTTGATAACGCGCCAATTGGCACCACAACAGAAATTGACGTGGTCATTGCGCTTGAAAGCTTTCGGCGCGCAAATTCAGAGCTTTTGGACATCAGCTTTGACACTATTTCAGCCAGCGGCCCGAACGCTGCCCTGCCCCATTATCGGGTGAATGAAGCGTCAAACCGGCAGCTTCAATCCGGAGAGGTCATGCTGGTGGATAGCGGTGGCCAATATCTGGATGGTACGACCGATATTACGCGAACCATCGCGATTGGCGCGCAACCGCACGAGGTTTGCGCCGCCTTCACGCGGGTTTTGCAAGGGATGATTGCGATTTCTCGCCTGAAATTTCCTTATGGCATTTCCGGGCGCGATCTGGACGCGTTTGCCCGCGCGCCACTTTGGGCTTCGGGGCAGGATTTCAATCATGGCACGGGCCATGGCGTTGGGCATTTTTTAAACGTGCATGAAGGCCCGCAGCGATTATCGCGTGCCTCTACAGTGGTGTTGGAACCAGGCATGATCCTATCGAACGAGCCCGGCTTTTACAAAGAAGGTGCGTTTGGAATTCGGATTGAAAACTTGCTCAGCGTTGGCGAGGCAGATCTGCCCGAAGCTGCCAATTTAACGCGACTTTTGGAATTTGAAACGCTCACCTTTGTGCCGATTGATCTTCGCATGGTCATCTCTGATTGGCTGGACCCAACAGAAAAAGCTTGGATAAACGCCTATCACAAAAAATGTTGGGATCTGCATCAGGATCAGCTGAGCAGCAGCGCCACGCAATGGCTGGGCCAAGCCACAAAATCGCTCTAACATGCGCCGCCAAAGCTCACGTTAAGGCCGCTAAAACGGCGATATCCCCCCCTCAAAGCTTAAGGGGCGCGGCGTGAAATTTGCGCCTCACAACCAAACTTGTCAGATATGGCAAATGGCTGTAACATCTGAGCAGCTCATTTGGGTCATGCAAAGCAAATGGCCCGCAACAAAGCGAGGTCATTACATTGGGTAAAAACATTATTGTTCCGGCAATTATCTTCGTTTTCTTGGTGGGGTTACTGGGCTATTCGATGATCTTTAAGCCCCGCAATGACCGCTTTGATGAAAGCGCCAGACGCGTTTTATCCAAATAAAGATCACGCCTGATTTACGCCCTGCCTTACAGCGCCGAGAGCGGTGCATAAAAAGTTTGCTCTAAGGCACGCATTCGCTGAAAGCAAAGGCAAGTTATGCGCCTTTCTGGGCGCAAACGCTCCGGCCACTTACCCTTCACACCTTGTACAATAAATGCGCGCTACACCGCCTCAACATATCTAAATTCGCGCGTTGCCCCATCGCCCAACGCGGCAAGCGCCTCTTGATAGGCGGGGCTGTTATAGCCGGCTTGCGCCGCTTCAAGGCTTGCCCATTCAACCACCACTGTCCGCGTCATCTGACCGTCTTCTGCCACCGCAACCGGCACGCCGCGCGCCAAAAATACCCCACCGGCGGCTTGCATCGCAGGCCCGGCAAGCTTGGCATAAGCCGCCAATTTCGCGTCATCTGAAATCGCGGTGTAAATAACCACCTGTAAAACCTTTGCCATCTTGAGCATCCTTTTCTAATTGTGCGTTTGACCACAGCTTATCAAATCACGCCCGGCTGAACAGCGCCAATCGTTAGAAAATTACAAAATCCTGGCTACACCGCGCAGGTCAACACGCTGTGATATCTGGCGCTTGGCAATAGACAAATCCAAAAACCGCTCTAGGCTTACACCTGTTGGTCATAGAAAGGATCATTATGCCCCAAATCACCCGTATCATCGCAGGTATGCGCAGGTTTTTTTATCTTTTTCTGGCTCTCGGTGTAAGCGCGCCGCTGTCTGCGGCCGAACTGGGCATAGACATCACGCAGAAAGGCAGTGGAGCAACCGCGCAAAACGGCATGCAAGTCAGCGTGCATTATGAAGGCCGCCTGAGCGATGGCACCGTGTTTGACGCCTCGCGTCCGCGCGGCCAGGCGTTTCGCTTTGTGCTTGGCGCCGGACAAGTCATCCAAGGGTGGGAGCAGGGTATTTTGGGAATGAAGGAAGGCGAGCGCCGAATATTAACCATTCCGCCACAATTGGGATATGGCGCGCGCGGTGCTGGCGCAAAAATTCCGCCAAACGCCACGTTGCGCTTTGAAGTGGAACTGCTGAAAACAGCTTGGCCGCCAAAATTACAGCAAGCCAGCAATCAAGATATGCAAGAGGCTCAGAAAAACGGTACGCTGATCATCGATATTCGCCGCCCCGAGGAATGGGCGAAAACGGGTATTATCGAAGGGGCCGAATTGATCACAGCATTTACAAAATCGGGCCAGCTTCACCCAGAGTTTCAACAGAAATTCATGTCGGTGATCACCGATCGCGATACCCCGATCATGCTCTATTGCCGCACCGGCAACCGGACCACGAATTTGGGCAAGGCTTTGGTGGATCAATTGGGCTTTGCCAATGTCAGCCATCTGTCAAAAGGCATCACAGGCTGGCAGAAAGCCCAAAAGCCGGTGCAATCTTATAAGGCTTCGCAATAAAAAAAGTGCGCCAGGTTTAACCGCCGGAGCGCTTTTTTGGTTTTTATGACGTGATGTTAACCGAGCAATTGCAGCACGTTTTGTTTCGCTGCATTGGCCTGCGCCATCATCGCAATCGAGGCCTGTTCTAAGATCCTTGCCGTCGTCATTTTTGATGTCTCAGCCGCGAAATCCGCGTCCTGTAATCGGCCCAAACTCATTTCTGAATTTGAAGCTACATTGGTCAGGTTCGAAATAGACTTATCAAATCTGTTGCTAAGAGCCCCAAAAAGAGCGCGGTCCCCGCTGACCATCAG
>ERZ1048068.460-NODE-460-length-38189-cov-6.857398_pt1 | contig 38189 bp, 24 predicted proteins | sample MGYA00383098_ERZ1048068 | MGnify/ENA primary metagenome ERZ1048068 (study PRJEB29581, sample SAMEA5548368) | metagenome | biome: marine; feature: coastal; material: water | depth 1 m | study: Short-term variability in the microbial, nano- and picoplankton dynamics... | reverse complement strand
ACGTCTAGTTAAAACGATTCATTTGACTCAAATCCTCCCCAAAATAGTTCGATTTCACTCCCCTAGGCTCCATACTAGAACCCGCAACCCCCAAAGTTGCGGGTTTTCATTTTAAACATATCCTTGTGAGGTTTATAATGTGAAGGAGAAGGGATTAACCTCGGAGTTGTTCCCATGAATCCAGTCCTACAAATGTAACTTCCTTGGGTAGTTTTTTAAACTAAAAAAATAACTCTTGAGCTAATTCAAAAGTGTTCGCGTGAGCATCAATAATGTCTTTTAAATGAATAGAATACCCGCCTCCCATACTCACTTGAACTGGAATATTTTGTTCGTTGCAAAAACTTAAAACAAAGCGATCTCTTGCCTTACAGCCCTCTATTGACAACCCTAACCGACCGAGTTTATCAGTTTTTAAGACATCTACACCCGCCAGATAAAATATAAAATCTGGTTCAAAAGCATCCACCAAACGTGGCAGGTTATTCTTTAAGGCATTGAGATAAGCCTCATCCCCAGTATGATCCTCAAGAGGTAAATCAAAATCACTATTTTGCTTTTTGAATGGATAATTTTTTTGACCATGAAATGAAAGCGTAAAAACAGAGTCTTGTTGTTCAAAAATTGAAGCTGTTCCATCTCCCTGATGCACATCCAAATCAACAATCATGACTCTTTCGGCTAAATTATTGTCTATCAAATAATTGGCAGCAATAGCTTGATCGTTTAGCATACAAAATGCACCAGGTTGGTCTCGGAAAGCATGGTGAGTTCCTCCTGCTATATTCATCGAAATACCGTATTGTTGTGCATAATGTGTATTTTGAATGGTCCCTTGGGCAATCATACGTTCCCGCTTAATCAAAGCTTTAGAAAGCGGAAAACCGATTTGCCTGGCATCTAATTTGGACAATGATAAATTAATCAAATTATTGTAATAGTCTTCATCATGTGTGGATAACAATAGCTGTTGTTCTATGGGCGATGGAGAAAAAAAATTATCATTATTACAAATATTTTTCCACAATAATTGCTCTGGTAACAACTCATACTTTTCCATTGGAAATCGGTGTCCAACTTTAAGCTTATGTTTGTAGAGTGGATCAAAGGCAATTTTTAACATTTAACATTCATTTTTAAGACATGATAAAATTAGTGGAATTAAAAGTTATAATATTGTAAATTAGACAATTTAAAGTTTTTTATGAAAATATTAGTCATCATTTGCGGCATTCTACTAGCTGGATTTATAGGAATTCAACTATTTGCTTTAAAGAGCCAACACAATATTGAAATATACCCTTACAAGGTGGTTGAGCAATATGATTCATTTGAAATTCGGCGTTACGAGGCGCGTTTGTTCAGTGCTGTAAAAATTTCTTCTGGGGATTATAAATCGGCTTCAGGACAAGGATTTTCTGTTTTAGCAAGGTATATCTTTGGCGGCAATGACAGAAACGAAAAAATTGCGATGACATCACCTGTTGCTATGACTATAGGAGACTCCATGACCATGAGATTCATGATACCTAAGAAATGGAATAAAGCGCAATTGCCAAAACCCAACCAAAATAACATCAATTTTGTGGAGGAACCCGAAAAATTAGTCGCTGCTATACAATTTAAAGGTTGGGCCAGCGACAAAAAAATTAAACGTTACAAAAAGCTATTAAAAACAGCTCTAAAATCTGAAAGTATTCCGCATCTAAATAAATTTGAGTTGTACGGTTATAACGCACCCTATGAAGTGTTTAACAGACGAAACGAAATTATTGTAGAGTTAGAACAAAAATTTTGATTTTTGAAAAAACGTATCAAGCATTGTAATGTCTGTAAAGTAGATTTTTCTACAATGTACAGAGTTCAATACAAAGCCGTTAAGGAATGGGTTTTTGTATGCGAAGACTGCTTAATTAAAGTCAAGGAAAATAACACTAATTATAAATACGGTGGTACTTGGAAGAAATGAGGATTAAATTTTTAAAAAATTCGATGCCCCTCAGAATAGTTTAATTTCGCTCTCCTCCGCACAACGATTAATCGCAGTGCGTTTGCGATTTAAAATTAATATTTGTTGGATTAACATTTAATTTTACATTATATTTATGAAATGAATAATTTAATAATTATAGGTCATCCCGACCAAAACTCATTTTGTTACAATGGCATCTTTAAAACTATCAAAACTAGTATTGAATCCAAAGGACAGGAACTTAAAATTATTGATCTTTACAGCGACAGTTTTACAAGACCTCGTACCAAATTGATCGCAACCTACAAAGACCTCATAACGTGGTCAGAAAACATTTTTATCATATCCCCCGTATGGTGGTTCAGATTAACACCACGCACTGAAATATTCTTCGACGAGGTTTTTTCTCCTGGATTTGCCTATGCATTTGAAAATATAACTAAACTGTATGCTTACCCCAAACCCTTTTTGAAAAATAAAAAAGTACGAACCTACATCACACACGGTGCACCAGCGCTTCCAGTTCGCACCCTCTATTTGAACTCCGTTAAATTACGTCTAGTAATGGGTGTTTACACCTTTGTGTTTGGCTGGAGACTGTCTTTGTTTCTAAAAACAAACCAGTTTTGGTCCGTTCCTTTTGTTAGCGATAAAACTAGAGCCAAATATCTAAAACGTGTGGAACGCAATACGTACAAAGACATTCGAGCCTAAAAATTATTTTCCAAAAAACTCTCGAATTTAACATCAAGAACACTAATCGTGGGTTCCCTGTGTATGAGTTTTTGTTTGCGATAAGTGCTTACCTAAAATCATAAAATACAACCTTAATTACAAATACGGCGGTACTTGGAAAAAATAAGAGGTTAAACTTGATAGCGTTTCATCAAATCTTCCTCAAAATAGTTGGGTCTAACTCCCTCCTACTCTACAAAAAAACCCACAACTCCGAGGGGTTGTGGGTTGATTATTTTTTGAATGTTTATTATGAAACAGTTGGATTTACTCTCCAAATGTAATGTTGTCAAAATAAGTAGTGTGATCAGTTGATCTGGATTTATAATCAGGAAAAACAACGATTTGGTCAATAATTCCAGAAGCTCCTTTTCCAATACTGCCTGATAAGTCGAACGTCAATTCTTCCCACTCATTGATTTTGGTGTTTGCAACCTTTACTTCGGGCTGCGCATCACTTGACGCTTCAACAAACTTAAGACCTACATCGCTGATAATAGTTTTATAAACCATGATTTTTACGGTTGTATTTGTAGCGTCAAACTCAAAACTTCCAATGTCAGTGCCGTGTTTTGATTCACAACCTGCATAAGGCTGCCCATTAGCACGCGTTATCATTTTAGCCACCTTAGACGAAGTGTTTATTCCACTCTTATCGGGATTGTCTACAACTTCCAAAGCGGGGTTGTCGTCATTTTCAAAAACAGTCCATGTCCATGAGGCGCCATATCCATCTGTTTCAAAATCAATAGGGTAATAGGGCGGAACTGTTGAATATTCTGCTGGAGCTGTTGAACCATTTGATGAATCTGCAGAGTCATTAGAATCTGAACATGAAATTGCAATACTCACTAAAAATAATAAAAGAATAGTTTTAAATGACTTCATAATTTGTTTTTTGATTTTTTTTTTCGAATCTAACACTTAATAATGAATTAAAAAATAAATATTACATTTCCTTTCATTCAATCGTTTATGATTAAAAAAAAATTACCAGCAACTTTCACAATCTTGCTCTTATAAATTTTTGAGCATTACGGCTTTTATTTGAGCATGAAAAAACATCTGATTTCAAAATATTTAATTATTTTTGAGGAATATATCGTTTGATGAACCACCAAAGGCAGATCGGAAATCAGGTTATAGCATTGATGCTGTTTACCACCCTTATGCTCCCTACTGTCGTTCAGTCTTTTCACTTATTTGATGTACACAAACACGCTTCCTGTAACGAACAAAGCACACATTTCCACGAATCCATTTCAAAATGTGAGTTATGCGCTGTTCATTTTACATCCATCAATTACGATATCGCCAAGTACCCAAATCTACTACTGCCTAAAATTTTTGTAAAAGTCAATGTAATCTTTGACGCTTTACTACTTCATTCTTTTAAAAAATCCAACACCCAGCTTCGCGCACCTCCTATTTTTTCTTAACAAACAAAAAGAATTATTTGATTATGTTAATTAAAAATAAATATGCGCCTGTATTCATTTTTAATACTGCTATTGTGCAGTATTACTGCTGTTTCGCAAGATTGTAACAACACACTTTCGGGTACGGTAACCGACTTTCATGACGGTTCGCTGATGGTCGAAGCAACTCTCATTGTTGCTGGGACTGAACAAGCCGTACAAACTGATTCTAATGGTAAATTTACCATTCAAAATCTTTGCAATGACACCTATCACATTCAGGTATCACACCCCTATTGCTTGACGAAAGGATTTACTGTTAAACTTTCTGGTGATACAACCAAAAACTTTCTACTGGAACATCATCTAGAAGAGCTTAATCAAATAATTATTGATGGCAAGGCCTATAGCGACAAAACCAACACAATGCTTCAAAATAATCTATCAAAAGAAGCCTTAGAGCGTTTTGGTAGCGGTTCGCTAGGCGATGCCTTAAACAGTCTGAGTGGTGTGTCTTCGCTAAACACAGGCAACACAGTTGTAAAACCATTGATTCACGGTCTCCACAGCAGTAGAGTTGTGATTATAAACAATGGGGTTCGTATGGAAGACCAGGAATGGGGAGCCGAACACGCCCCCAATGTAGCTATCAATTCAATAGGAAATCTTTCGCTCATCAAGGGTGCAGGTGTTTTGCAATACGGTGGAGATGCTGTGGGTGGTGTTATCGTTGCTGAGGCTGCAAAAGTGCCCATAAAAGACAGTCTGTACGGCAAGACCTTACAAACGCTGTCAACAAATGGACGTGGCATATCACTAAACACCGAGCTGACCAAAAGCTACCTAAACGGATGGCATGCTAATATTCAAGGTACAATGAAGCGCTTTGGCGACTTTGAAGCGCCTAATTATATATTGAGTAATACGGGTGTTTTTGAGCGAAACTTTACAATAGACATTGGACTTAAGCAGTTTGAATACGGAATTGAAGGTTATTATTCTTTTTATAAAAATGAAATCGGAATACTAAGGGCTTCTCATTTGGGAGGTGCAAGAGATCTCATTCGAGCTATAAGCAACCCTAAGCCCTTAATTATTAACGATTTTACATACCAGATTAAAACACCTAAACAGGACCTAACGCATCATTTGGCACGTGTAAAAGGGTTTAAAAGATGGGGTGGATTTGGAAAACTAAGCCTTCAATATGACTTTCAACGAAACAATCGTTTGGAATTCGATATTAGGCGAGGAGATGATAGAGGGGATGCCTCATTGGATTTAGAATTGGACACGCATACGCTTTTATTGGATTTGGATACTCATTTGACCAAGCATGTTGACTTAAAAACTGGGATAATGGGCAGGTATCAAAGCAATTTTGCACCAAATACTGGGATTCGAAGATTGATTCCAAATTATGACAAATATGATTTGGGAATATACACCATCGCAGAATATCAGTTGAATGACCATTGGTTTCTGGAAGCAGGAGTACGTTTTGATCACACCCAAATGGATGTGTATAAATATTACCGAACCTCTTTTTGGGAATCCCGAAATTACAATCAACTATTCCCAGAAATAGTAGACGAAGAATTAAACAATCAGGTTTTAACAAGCCCAGAATTGAATTTCAATAATTTTTCGAGTACTCTTGGAGCCAAGGTTGTTTTTAATGAGGAATACAAATTGTTTATCAACTATTCCCTAGCGTCAAGAGCGCCCAATCCGTCTGAACTTTTTAGCGAAGGATTACACCACTCGGCATCGCGCATTGAACTCGGGGATTTGCGTTTCGGCTCAGAAGTTGGGCAGAAAATTTCGTTAGCATTTCAAAAAGAGAACGCCCTCTTTGGTTATTCAATCAATCCATATATCCACAGTATTTCGGACTTTATTCTTATTGAGCCCACTAAAGTAGAGCAGACAATTCGAGGTTATTTTCAGGTATGGGAATATCGTCAAACCAATGCACAATTATTGGGTATGGATATCGATGCGTCTTATGTTTTTGCAGCAAATTTTCGATACAACCATCAGTTTTCTTTGGTTAAGGGATATGATCAAACTCGAGACGAACCTCTGATAAGTATGCCGCCTGTGAATACGAAAAATGAAATCGTTTACCAAAATACAGCGTTCAACAATATTCGATTGGCGCTGCAGAGCGAATACAGTTTTCGACAAAACGAGTACCCTGATACTAATTTTGAAGTTTTCATTCCAGAAACAGGCACCTCTGAAACTGTAGATGTAAGCACTCCACCCGATGCTTTTCATTTACTAAACTTCAATTCCAGTATCGACTTTAAAGTGACTAACGAATCAACACTTACGATAGGATTTACAGTCACAAACTTATTAAATACATCCTATCGAAATTATCTAAATCGTTTGCGCTATTATGCAGATGATTTGGGTAGAAATTTTTCAATCAATCTTAAAATCAATTATTAATTTTTTAAACAAAAACAAAATGAAACAAATAAAATTTTTAAGCACCGTATTATTAGCAGGTTTATTACTAACCGCTTGTTCAAAAGATAATGACACACCCGAGCAAGCTCATGAAGAGGAACTAATAACTACTCTAAAAGTGACACTTACTCCCAGTGGTGGCGGAACCGCTATTTTAATGGAGTATAAGGACTTAGACGGTGAAGGTTCAGACACGCCTGTCGTCTCAGTTTCTAACAACTTAGCTGCTGGAGTCACCTATGATGGCGTTATCGAAGTTTCTAATGAAACCGAAGACCCTGCGGAAGATATTACTGAAGAAGTAAAAGAAGAAAATTTAGAGCATCAATTTTTCTATACTTCTGGAGGTGGTTTGGATGTGACTACTTCCTACAGTGACTCTGATGATGATGGAAATGATTTGGGAATCGAATTTACATTAACTGCTGGGGCAGCAAGCTCTGGAACGTTAACATTTACATTGCGTCATGAGCCAACCAAACCCAACACAGGCTTGAGCGATGCAGGTGGAGAAACTGACATTGCAGCTACTTTTGACGTAACGATAGAATAAACACTGTTTTTCGTAGACTGCAAAAACAGTTCAAAGCAACAACATTGGATTTGGATTTTTTGTAGTAGCGTTAAAAGAATAAATACTCATTGAAAAATCCCCAAGAACACTTAGTTGTTCTTGGGTTTTTTTTGAAACAAAAGAGGCCTTTAGTGTCTAAAAGCAGTATCAATTGCTATTGGAATACTTGAACTGAGTATCAACAGGAACGCCAAACAATCCCTCCAATTCTCGAATGTTTTTTTTATAAAACTTTGTTTCGGGCGGAAGGCTTAAATTATCCCAAAACTGTTGTTTGTAGGGAGGTCTGAAAAGACTCATATCTTTTCGAATGTATTGTTTCTTAGAATTTAATAATTTGGAATTATCTTCTAAAGATAATACGTATGCTTCATGTCTGTAGGCTACAGGAATATATTCTTTTACTTTTTTGTTGGCGCGGATCATTGCTTTTTTTACTTGATCCGGTGTTTTGACATATCCATCCCATTGACGCTTGTGATAACTTAAGTAAAGCTTGTTTTGTCTATTGTTTTTGTAGATGTAGAGTGCCGTAAGGCTTTTTCCAACATCGATCACAGACGAATTTTTCTCTACCTTGTATATTTTAAAAGTGTCATAACCAATATAAAAAGTTATATAATTCCCTTTTTTATTGGTTCCTTTAATGACTACAATATCTTCATTTTCATAAAAGGTGTTCTCAATCTTTTTCCAACTGTATGCGTTAATAGTCAATCCGTTTCGCATAGGGTTGTTAAGTTCCATGAATTCGAGCGCATGTCGGTCTTGTTTGTTTTTCAAAAACCTATAGTCAGCCGAAGTTCGACTGTGAAGCACATCAAACCCCTTAATATACGATGAAGGACCTCTATCAATTACATCGATATATTGTTCAATAAAAAAACGACATGTATTATCTTCTACAGACCAACGCCTGTAAAGAACACCCAACTTATGTTTATTTCTTACTGTATTATCTTTTAACTTTTTTAAAGCTTTTTTGACAATAGCTTTTGGAGATTCAAGCAATACTTCGTTCAATGCTGTTACTTTTTCTATCAAAACAAATCTTTTTTGTTTCTGAGCAATAAAATCCGTTACACTTATTTCAATAGGCTCAAATCCAATAGAAGAAATCTCTATTATATCCAACAGTTCATTATTGGTCACGTAAAAGCTAAAACTTCCCTCTTCAGTGGAACTTGCACCTATATTTTTTTTGACTATCCCCACAGAGGTATAAGGAATGGGATAGTCAAATTGATCAACAACTACTCCTTCTATTTTAATTTGACCTTGAGAAAAAAGAAAAAAAGACTGAAAAACAGCAATGCATACCAACCATATATTTGGTTTAAAAAACAACTTTCTCATACATCAAAACTGTTTTAAAAAACGCCAAATTCTATTATAAAAATCAGGATCGTTGGATTGATTCAAACTGTGATTCCCTTGGTGAACACTGTGAAATAGAATTTCTTTTCCAGAAAAGCAATCTTGGTAGGTATAAATTTGATCACTACCCAACATTTCTATTTCGGGAGTTGTTTCGCAACCAAAGGCTAATGCCCAACTCAAAGCACTGTCAGCTCCACTCAAAAAAGTGTGCCCAACCACTGACATTCCTCCATCGTAAGGAATAATAGGATCTGCCGTTCCACACATTTGATATACCGAAACCGGAACGGTAGATACAGAAGGAACCGTTCCAGCTATTAATTGACTTGCCAATGGAGCGATCGCCGTAAAATAGGAAGTTTCAATAGCTAATTTATTTAACAGACCTGATCCATTGGAATATCCAATGCCATATACTTTACTGGTTTCAGAAAAGGAATAGGTTTCCAGTTTAGTCATTATCTGATTCAAAAAATAAACTTCATCAGCTGTCGAAGCTTCTGTACCCAAATTCCATGATTTCAAATGCCCTTGAGGATAAACTCCTATAAACTCGCTAGAGTTTACAAAACTTGAAAATTTATTCATCCACATATCATTTTGACCTCCATTCCCATGAAAAGCTATCACAATAGATTGTTTTTCATTGGGATTAAGGTCAGCGGGTGTATGCACAAGAACCTCTCGCTGAACCGCAACACCTTCAATAGTTTGCTCTATATAAAAAGAATAGTCCACTGTAGGTTCGGTAATGTTTTCTGCGGAGTCAATAATACTTCCTGAACTCTCACACGAGATCAGAAATAACCCAAATACAATTAATGGAACCATTTTCATTTATTAAGAAAAAATTATTTTTTTGTGGTGAGTAAATTTAAACCTAAAATTCCAATCAACTTATCCTCTTTTAATCAATTATCCTGTAAAATAGCTTAACACTCCAATCACTATAAGCACAAGCAATACTGAAAGGACAACATCTATAGTGTCATAACTGTTCGTGTTTTCTTGTTTTTGTTTGTCGGTAAGCGTTCCAAAAGACAACCCAGTGATCGTTTTATAATCAGGTGGGGAAGTTAACAAACTAACAGAAATACAAAGAACCACTGAAAATAAAAACATAAAAATAGCCATGTGTGAAAAATTTACTGTTGCAAAAGCAAAAGCAAAACCATCAACAGAACTTCCAGAAGCGATTTGAGGTTGGTAATAAATTTCTGAACCCAAACGGAGAATTAGCAATCCCAATCCCGACATCAGTGTGGTAATTGCAGCTTTGGAATTGACTCGTTTCCAAATAATTCCTAACAAAAAAACAGTAGTTACTGGAGGCGCAATATAAGATTGTACATTTTGAAGGTATTGATACATGACTCCTCCGCCAATTTTTTCCATAATCGGAATCCAAATAATTCCTAAAACTACAATAAACCCAGTAGCTATTTTTCCAGTAGTTAATAACGATTTTTCGGACTTATTGGGTTTGAGCTTTTTATAAATATCAATAGTAAAAATAGTGGAGCACGAATTAAATACAGAAGCCAACGAACTCATAAGGGCCGCCATAAGCCCACCAGCGACCAACCCTTTTAAACCAACAGGCAATAGGGTTTTGACCAGCATAGGAAAAGCACGATCTGCTTTATCAACTGAGAAAATTTCAGGATTTTGAATCGAAAGTGCAAAAGCTATAATACCCGGTACTAAAAATATGAGTATCGGTAATAGTTTCAGATAGGCTCCAAAAATAGCACCTCTTCTACCTATTTTAATGTTATTTGCTGCGAGCGTTCTTTGAACAATGTATTGATCTGTACACCAATACCATATCCCAACAATGGTTCCACCAAATAGAAGTCCTGTCCAAGGAAAATCAGGATCAGACATTGGGCGCCACATAATAAAATGGTCAGGACTTACTTCTATAACCGTTTCTCTAAATGCGGACCATCCTCCTACTTCTTGTAAACCCAAGTATGTAATAATTATTGAACCTAAAATCAAAATAATTGTTTGCAAGGTTTCGGTATAAATAACTGCTTTCATACCTCCTACCACTGTATATACACCAGTAAACAGAACAATTCCAATGGCTCCATACCAAAAAGGAATAGCAAGAAGTTCTGAAACTACAATTCCACCGGCGTAGATTGTTACAGATACTTTGGTCAGCACATAAGCTACTAAAGAAAATAAGGATAAAAACCAACGAGATCGACTATCAAATCGTTTTTCTAAAAACTCGGGCATCGTAAAGGCGCCACTTCGAATGTAAAAAGGTAAAAATAACCAGCCCAACAACAAAACAATCCATGCATGGAGTTCGTAATGCGCCATAGGGGCACCCGATTCAAAACCTGTTCCCGCCAGGCCTACTACATGCTCAGAACCAATGTTTGATGCAAAAATCGATGCGCCTATAACAAACCAACCTACATTTCTACCTGCGAGGAAGTAGTCTTCGGTATTGTTGTTTTTTTGAAGCATCACCCATACAGCAACAGCTACAAGCGCTAAAAAGTAAATTCCCAGCACGACCCAATCAAGCTGTTCTAAAACGGATGTTGATGTCAACATGAAGCTTTTCATAAACGTAGCGCTAATTGTTTTTTTTAAATGTATTGATTGATAATATTTTCAAACAACTCTTGCTTGCCACTTTTTAAATCCAATTCTCCATTTTCAACAGCTATCTTATACAAGTCTTGAAGTTGGAGTTTTCCAGATTCAAATGCAGCTCCTTTTCCTGAATCAAAAGAAGCATATCGATCTTGACGCAATTTTTTGTAGGGTGATGATGTAATGATTTTGTCGGCCGTTATCAATGCTCTAGCAAAGGTGTCGGCACCTCCAATGTGAGCTAAAAATACGTCTTCCATTTCGGTTGAATTTCTTCTAATTTTTGCGTCAAAATTCACACCACCACCCTGCAGACCTCCTGCTTCCAAAAAAACAAGCATTGCTTCTGTAGTTTCTTGAATGTTGTTTGGAAACTGATCGGTGTCCCATCCATTTTGGTAGTCGCCACGATTGGCATCAATACTTCCTAGCATTCCTTCTTTTGCTGCAACAGCCAATTCGTGTTGCATAGTATGTTGCGCTAATGTGGCATGATTTACTTCTATATTCAGTTTAAAATCTTTATCTAACCCATAAGCTTTCAAAAAACCAATGGCAGTAGCTGAATCAAAATCATATTGATGCTTCATAGGTTCCATCGGTTTGGGCTCAATAAAGAAAGTTCCTTTAAAACCTTGAGCACGTGCATAATCTCGAGCAATAGTTAAAAATTGTCCCATGTGATCCAATTCGCGCCCCATATCGGTATTGAGAAGCGACATATATCCTTCACGACCTCCCCAAAAAACATAATTTTCTCCATTAAGAGCCATAGTAGCATCTAATGCCAGCTTAACCTGAGCTCCGGCACGTGCCACAACATCAAAATCTGGATTGGTAGATGCGCCGTTCATAAAGCGTGGATTCGAAAAACAATTCGAAGTACCCCATAAAAGTTTTACACCTGAATCGTTTTGCTTTTGTTGAATATATTCAACAATTGCTGCCAAACGTCTTTCTGACTCGCCCAAAGTAGATCCTTCTTCTATCAAATCAAAATCGTGAAAACAAAAATAATCGAAGCCCATTTTTGTTATGAACTCAAAGGCAGCGTCCGCCTTATCTTTCGCAGCTTGAATAGGATCTGATGACTTGTCCCATGGAAAATTTTGAGTTCCTGGTCCAAATGGATCTGAACCTTGCCCACAGAAAGTATGCCAATAAGCAATGGCAAATCTAAAGTGCTCACGCATGGTTTTTCCAGCGACAATGCGCTCAGGGTCGTAATATTTAAATGCCAACGGATTATCCGATTCTTTTCCTTCATAACGGATGGCATCAATGCCTTTGTAGTATTCTTTAGTTCCTTTAAGTATCATTATTTAATGTTTGATTTGTTTGTGTAATTCTTTTTTCCAATTGGTGTATGCGTCAAGATATGAGGTATTGTTTTCAATGGGTTTGAAAGTCATTACATGATCATTATCTGTAATGTTTTTTCCAAAACGCTCAAAGTTTTTGTCGGTCAATCCAGCGGCACGCGCAGCCCCAATAGCTCCTGTAGTATTGTAAATTTCTATTTCATAGCCAATCAAGGTGGCTAATGTTTTAGAAAAAATTTCAGCCCTAAAAAGATTGTCATTTCCAGCTTTGATAACCTTGATTTTAGCGTCATCATTTTCTAGAATTTCCATTCCATAAGCAAATGAAAAGGCAATGCCCTCCAAAGCCGCTCGGTAAAGATGCCCTTTGTTGTGTTGGTTCAAATTAATGTTACAAAATTGAGTTCCAACGTTCGTGTTGTTAAGCATACGTTCGGCCCCATTTCCAAAAGGTAAAATAACCAATCCATCTGAGCCAATCGGAACTTTTGAAGCTTCGCGATTCATTGTTTCATACGATTCAGCCGAACTTTGATTTCGAAGCCACCTGTACATAATTCCAGCGCCATTGATACATAATAATTTACCAATAGTTGGATTTTCTTTTGAGTAATTTACATGCGCAAAATGATTAATTCTGTTGGCCTCTTTAGAGGTTTTATTGTTAGAGACAGCATAAATAACTCCCGAAGTTCCTCCCGTAGCTGCAACTTCACCGTCATTGAATACATTGAGTGAAAGCGCATTGTTGGGTTGATCTCCTGCTCGATACGTGATCGGAATACCAGCGGGCAATCCTGTTTCTTCGGAGGCCTTTTTAGAAACAGCCCCTTGAGGTGTAAAATTTTCAACTATATCGGGAACTAACTGATTGTCAAAATCAAAATAAGTAAGCAACCAGTCGGCTACTGTATCGGATTCGTAGTCCCAAAAAATACCTTCTGAGAGCCCGTTTTTTGTGGTTGCTATTTTACCAGTAAGTTTATAGGCAATAAAATCTCCTGGCAACATGAATTTATCAATTTTTTTAAATAAACTGGGCTCATTGTCTTTAACCCATTTGAGTTTAGAAGCTGTGAAATTTGCGGGTGAATTTAAAAGTGATTTTGTGCATCTCTCTGGAGAAAGTTCTTGAAAAGCTTTGTTACCAATAGCAACAGCCCGACTATCACACCATATGATAGCGTTCCTGAGAGGTTCGCCCTCTTTATCAACAACAACCAATCCGTGCATTTGATATGAAATTCCTACGGCTCCAATTTTTGAAGCATCTATCTTGGATTCTCTTATTACTCTTTTTGTGCCAGTGCACAGGTGTCCCCACCAGTCATTCGGATTTTGTTCTGCCCAATCGCTTTGTTCTGAAAGGATTGACATCTCGTGTTTGGGTTCGTGTATACTTAAAACATTCTCCCCCGTAATTGCATTTACAATAGCAACTTTTACAGACGAGCTTCCTATGTCAAACCCTATATAGTATTGTTGGTTCATTGTTTTTTAATTAAATACTCGTTTTAAACGGATAATTATTGATACGGATCTAAGGTAATTATTGAACCATCCTCCCGATATTTTATTTCCGCTTTTTTGATACATCTCAAATGCGTTACTCCTTTGGATAATGATGAATCGTGATAAAACAAGTATGTTTTTTCTTCAACTTTACAAATGGAGTGATGCGACGTCCATCCAACCACAGGATTCAAAATGCGTCCTTTGAATGTAAAAGGTCCGTATGGATTGTCTCCCACGGCATAACATATAAAATGTGTGTCTCCTGTTGAATAGGAAAAATAATAATTTCCGTTGTGTTTATGCATCCATGCAGCTTCAAAAAAACGACGCTCGTTGTCTCCTGAGAGTAAAAGCGTTCCGTTTTCATCTAAAATTTGTATTTCTTTTGGTTTTTCATCAAACTCAAGTAAATCATGACTCATTTTGGCAACAAAAGGCAATAGAGCAGGTTCAGAATCATTAGGAATAAAAGCGGTTGGACTTTCTGACTGATCGGGATTAAAAACACCTGTTTGCCAACGTTGTAATTGTCCTCCCCAAAGACCTCCAAAATACATATAATAACTATCATCGTCGTCTTTGAACACTGCTGGATCGATCGAAAAGCTATTTTTAATTGGATTTGGCTGAGCTTTGAAAGGACCGGTAGGTGAGTCGCTCACAGCGACCCCAATTCTAAAAATTCCTTCAAAATCTTTGGCAGGGAAAAATAAATAATAGGTTCCGTTTTTTTCGTTGGCGTCGGGGGCCCACATTTGTTGTTTTGCCCACGGAACATCTTTTACATGAAGTGCAACCCCATTGTCTACTGCCTCGCTATCAATTGAATCCATAGAAATAACGTGGTAATCTTCCATAGCAAAATGACTTCCCAAGTCATCAAATGCTTCTCCAGCATCGACATCATGAGAGGGGTAAATATATATTTTACCATTAAAATAATGAGCCGACGGATCTGCCGTATAAATATGGCGCACTAGTGGCTCTGAAAGTGCATTTTGATTTAAATCCTCAAAATTGATGTGATCTATATTATCTTCTGGCATTCTTTTCTAATTATTTCTTCTTTGTTTTAATTCCAATTCAATTTGATCCTCCATCTTTTTATTAATTTCATAGAAAAACAACAATCCAACACCTACCAAAAACGGAATAGCTGGATATATACTTACAAGGAGTTTTGTTCCTAAAATTGCCTCTGTAGTTTGTCCTATTTCACTATTAGGAATATACCCGTAGGTGTCAAGAATCTTGGTAACCAACGAGCTTCCTATGGTAAGTCCCAATTTAAGCCCCACCATCATAGCGGAAAATATAATCGCTGTTGCTCTCCTGTTGTTTTTCCATTCCGAATAATCCGCTACGTCAGCAATCATTGCCCATAATAAGGGAATCGTGATACCGTAGAAAAAACCATGTAAGATTTGAGATCCAAAAATCAATTCAACAGCTGTAGGCTTAAAAAAGTTAAATAATATAATAAACAGTGTGGAGACAAACAAAAAGAGTCCAAAAATATTTCTTTTCCCGTATTTATCGGCCAATGTTTTTGACAATCCAATACCTAAAATCATAAAAATAATACCGCCCGCATTGAACAAACCAAAACCAGCAGATACAGGGTCATTCCCGAAAAAATTGACACCTACACTGGAAAGGGCTTCTAAAATAGGCTGAATAAAACTTGTCAAGCGAGATGCATTTATATAGTTTTCGAAATAATAAACGTAAGAACCTCCTTTCATGGCTAGGGACACAAAGGTTAATGTGGTTAAAACAAGCATTATAACCCAAGGTTTGTTTTTAACTAAATCTAATAAATCCTCTCTGACGGTAGATTTTTGTTCTTTTTTAGGTACAACACGCTCTCTGGTTGTAACAAAAGTAACCAACAACATGATCGTTCCAATAACAGCCAACCATGTCATCACTACTTCAATCCCTAATGCTTTGTCTCCGTCTCCTACATAAATAATGATAGGTAACATAAAAACTTGTACGAAAAACTGTGCAAACATCACGGCAACAAATCGATAGGATGAAATACTATTTCGTTGCTTCATATCTCCGGTAATTACGCCACTGAGCGCAGAATAAGGAAGGTTACTAGAAGCATAAAGCAACAACAACAGGGTGTATGTAATTACGGCGTAGATAATTTTACCTTTGTAATCAAAATCTGGAGTGCTAAATGCCAACACAGAAACTACTCCAAGAGGAACGGCTGTCCACAAAATCCAAGGACGGAATTTGCCCCATCGGGAAGAAGATCTATCAGCTAGAGCTCCCACAATAGGATTGAACCCAAAAGCGGCTATTGTTCCAACAACAAACATAATTGCGGTTGCATCATTGGCTTCTAAGCCATAAATATCGGTATAGAAATAAGCCAAATAAGTCATTAGGGTTTGAAACACAAGGTTTGCGGCAAGATCCCCAAGGCTATAGCCAATTTTTTCGGTTATGGATAATTTTTCAGAAATTGATTTCATAGAATGTTTTTAGTTACTTTTAGTCAGTAGTACTAAGGTCTAATACGGTTTGGTACGCCTTTTTAGGTTGATAATTTCTATCAAACAATAAAGGGTAATTGGTTCGTCCTTTGATGGGCCAATCGTTGAGCCATGAATGCTTATCCATAACGCCCCAAAATGTAACTCGACTTATTTTATCCTTGTGCTTGACAAAGAGTTTAAAAATATCTTCGTAGCGTTTGGCTAATTGATTTTGAATGACATCGGGCAGTCCATTGGGATATGGATTCATTTTGGGATCTCCCTCGAAAATAGAAAAATTCTGACTTACCTCAGCACCCACCATTTCCCAAGGACTGGGAAGTACCGAAATATCTAGCTCAGTAAACGATACAGGAACACCAACAGATGCTATATCTAAAATGATTTGTTCTATTTCTTTTAAACTCGGCGAATTCAAATCCCAGTGTGCTTGAACTCCCACCCCACTGATTTTGGTGCCATTGGATTTGAGTTTTTCAACCAAACGAAGAATTCCTGCTCTTTTCAAGGGTTTATAAACATTATAGTCGTTATAAATCAAGTCCGCATCGGGATCAGCTTTAGCTGCCCATCGAAATACTTGATCAATATAATCTTCTCCCATTTGATTGTAAAAAACAGATTCTCTTAAAGAACCGTCTTCATTAAAGGCCTCGTTGACAACGTCCCATGCGTTGATTTTGCCTTTGTACCTTGAAACGACTGTATTTACATGGTTTTGGACATGGGCATTCATTTCAGCGCTGTTTTGAATGTCTTGCATAAAATCGGCAAGTTGTGAATGCCATACCAAGGCGTGCCCCACAATGTGCATGTTATTATCCAATCCCAATTGGACGTATTTGTCAGCAACTGAAAAATTAAATTCATTGGGCTTAGGCTGTATGAACATCCATTTCAAGGAATTTTCGGGGGTGATAGAATTAAATTCAGTGGTCACAATTTTTTCAGACTGACTGTCATACCCTAAAATGGTTTCCTCATTTATAGCAGCTCCTACATGAAACAACTCTTTGAAGTGACTGTATAATGTGTCTGATACTGATGTATCATTAGATGCAATCGAAGTTGAAGCTATGTTTGAACAACCTATTAAACAAATGACGGTGTAAAAAACAGTTACGTATGTTATATTTTTAAATTTATTATTCATAATTCATTGGTGAAATTGATACTTTTTATTCTTTTATAAATCGAAGCGTTTGGGTTTTATTGTTGGCAGTGTTTACTATTTTGAGTAAATAGAGTCCTATGTTTAGATTTGAAACATTTAGTGAAAGGGTTTGTTGTTGGGTATTTCTTTGTTGAGGTAATTGAAGCTGTTTACCTGCAAGATCCATTACAATAACAACATGCTGAGTTGTAAGGTTTGCGATTGTCAAATTGCTTTTTACCGGATTGGGATAGGCAAAAAACTTTTGATAGTTTTCGTTTTCTTGATGAATACTCAAAGAAGAATCTAAAAATTCGTAAGCACCAATATCAACGACATCATTAGCAACAGAAAAGTCAACCGCTGACGATCCTTGGGGTACTAGTGAAAAATCATCGATATAAAAATCTCCTCCGCCCTCAGCATCGGTTGGACCCTTAACATATACAAACAAGTTGTGATTGCTAGAATAGGGATAATCACCCGTTAGAAGTGTCCACTCTTGATCAGAAGTTGTGACTCTGGGCGTTACATCAAAATAAGTTCCATCGTCGGTATTTTTAATAGTGATTTGGTTAGTTCCAGAAACTCCGGAGGCTAATTTTACCCAAACGTAAAATGTATAATTTTCTCCAACGGTTAATAAATTATCTAAATCCATCTTTGGGCTGTGCCAATCTAGAGTTCGACTTGTGGTCAAAAAACTAGAGCCACCCGTTCGTGATGTAACTGTGCTTGTTTGCGATGTTGCCCCAAACGAACTCCAACCGCCTGCTGTACCCTCAAAGCTTGAATACGAAATGGCATCTGGAAGCTCCGGACGAGGATTTCCCAAAATATCGTAGGCGGGTGTATAACTAGAATCTCCTACATTAATTGCTGGAGAATTTGATTGTAACGAAAAATCTGTTGAAGACATATCTACAGTGCCATTTATAACCGCAGGTGCAGACACAAAAAGAGGGTCAACATCAACTATATTGTTGTTGTTTGTCGCTGGCCATTGATAGGTTCCATTGACAAAAATATTATTGCTTGCAGTTTTGTTAGGTACGTTTAAAAATTCTAATACTGTAAAGTTATCATAATAAGACGGTGTGGCAGAAGGAGGCCTTGAAATCACAATATTATTAACAATGGTAACGCCCAAAACATTTCGCGCTTTGATTCCTGCAACGTTTTGTCCGCGATGAGCAGGATTTCCTTGTGCGACTGAAATGTCTTGGATTTGTTCGTGAGCTCCGTTATAATAGAGGGTATTATTACGATAAATAGCTGAAGCAGCCAACGAATTATCAAAATTAATTCCATTTTTTCCATTATTTACGCAAAGATTGTTTTCAAACAAAAAAATTCCATTATAGTTCGGATCACTTCTTGTGACATACAACCCTTGACCATCTACAATGGTGGTATGGGTTGCTGAACCGTACTCTTCGTTATTGTTTTGAGCATTATCAGGTAAGCTCTTAGTAAAAAAAGGAATTCTATTCCAGTTATTATACACAACATTTCCTCGCATTATCATCTTAATAGCTGCTTCATTATCATCTGGGGCTGCAATAGTTTCTGCATATACGATGGCACTTGAAGCTGATGAAGTCCACCAAGTTGTGTTATAAACAGTATTGTACTCAATAGTAATACGATCACTATCATTAAAACGAATTCCTGATCCAGGCGTATCATGTACTATATTATTTCTAATTATAATATTATTGTGTGCTCCATAGCCTCCCCAAATTCCTTTTCCAGAAAAATAACTATGAGCATAGTTGGTATTTGGATCATCATCTAAAGAAACCAATACCTTATATTCTCTGTCTGCCATAGCCATATCGTAGTCTATTGAGGCAGAAGGGCCTACTACCTCAAAACCTTCTATGATAATATTGTTCATGTCGTCAGCGATTTTAATTCCTCCTTGACCATCAAATTGAATTATGGGAGAATGGCCAGGATAATTTCTTAAGGTAATGTAATTTCCTGGTGTACCCGATTTATTTACAGTAGCCACATGAGGATTGCTCATGTTTGTTTTGGAGGAAACATCAACGGTTCCGTAATTTTGATTTCGATAAACACCCTCTTTCACATAAATAGTCCCTCCAGGACTTACCATTGATATTGCTTTATTGATTGTTTTAAAGGGCGATTCCAGTGAGCCGTTGTTCGTATCCAAACCTTGACTGTCGGACACGTAATAATTTTGAGAATACAAACAGGTTGAAAACAACAAACCCATCAAAATTGGTGTAAAAATCGAAATGTATTTGAATCTTTTCATCCTATTATATAGCTATGTTGTGAGTTTCAAACCCAAACTTTAAAATCATCTCAAATTTAAAACAGAAATAATTGCATCATTGAAAGATATGAGCAAAAACCTGCTACATTTGAAGAAAGTACATCAGAAAGGGTGTCAAAGTAAACCCTTGACTGAAATTTAAAAAGTCTTTTGTTATCTGAATAGACAAGCTTACTATCTATTAGTCCTCTATAGCTTCCACGGGGTCTTGATTCACAAAATCGCGCATTGTTTTTAATTTACTACTATACATTTGAACCAAGTCCTTATATTCTGGAAGTTTGGATATGTCGGTATTTTGTTTCAAATCAGCGTTTAAATCATATAACATATTTCCCAAATATTTTTTACCTCTGAAAAACTCTGTGTAAGAATAGTTTTTATCCACTACGGCTTCTCCTTCTTTGTAACGCGTGTAAATTTCGTCTTTTAAAGTAAAAGAAGGGTTTTCCATCACAGGGATAAGGCTTTTTCCTTGTATGTACTTGGGCGGCTTGATTCCTGCAAGTTCACAAAGCGTTGGATACACATCCACAAGTTCAGTAAACGAATCTGTAGTTTGATTTTTCACAAAATTGGGAGAAGAAATAATGAAGGGAATTTTGATAGCTTCATAAAATGTACTGTGCTTACACCAAAAACCATGCTCTCCCAAGAAGAATCCATGATCACTCCACAAAATAATAGTTGTATTGTCTCTCAACCCCAAATCGTCTAATCCCTTAATAAGGTCTCCAATCAGTACATCCATATAACTCACACTGGCGTAGTAACCGTGCACCAGATTTCTTGACATTTCATCACTCAACAAGCCCTCACTTGGAATATCCAAATACATATTCCTTAATTCTGCTGAATCGTGTTGGGCATGCATGGCAATAAACGGTGAATTTTTGGGTTGATAAGCATTATCGGCCAATTCAATTTCTTGATGATCATACATATCCCAGTATTTTTTCGGTTGAATAAATGGGAGATGGGGGGACACATATCCCACAGCCATAAAAAAAGGTTTGTTTTCGTCCTTTAAATCTTTCATTTTGTCAAGTGCACGTTTGGTAATTTTCCCATCATTGTAGGCATAATCATCCACTTCCGGATATTCAAAAGCTGGACCTTTGGGGCCGTGTGAGCCTTTTTCTCCATTGCGTTTGCGTTCTTGAGCTTTCGGATCTTGATAATCTGCTTGGTGTGCTCCTCCATCAGAATCTGTCCAATATTCTTGGGTATCGTCGGGAAAATGATAGATTTTTCCATACGATATGGTTTCATAGCCATTTTCCTTAAACAGCTGGTTTAATGTAATAGCATTGGGCGCATCAACAGAGGCTCTGGAAGTATAATCATTAAAACGATCTTGACTTGGACGAATCCCTGTCATTATACTCGCCCGGCTGGCACCACATACCGCAATATTGGTAAAGGCGTTATTGAATTGCAACCCTTCTGATGCTAATTTATCAATGTTTGGAGTAATCATTTTAGATTCTCCATAAGAATTAATCTTAGGTCTAAAATCATCTATGGAAATAAAAAGGATGTTGTGTTTTTTGTTGTCAGACTGACCAGAAACAAGGTCTGGAGTCATTACAACACAAAGAATTAATAGAGTAAATTTGATAACTGTATTCATAATTTTGATATGTTTAATTAGTTGTAATGTTTGAGGCTTTATAGCCAATTCGTATAGCTCGAGTGCGAATTTTTTCGTTGGGGTTTAATTGTATTGGTTTTGAATAAAGCAACCAATGCTTAGAACCCATATTATTGCCTCTTTGATATGCAATAGAAGCACCGTTGGTTTTACAATTCAGATAGGTGAGTTGGTTTTTGGTTTCAATCACAACATCGGCAGTTGTAGGCTGAACCAAATTGGGCCAAAACGTTTTAATGATATCGCTTTCAGGTTCAAAACCACGATCGTTTATTGTAAGTTGCCAATTCTGAAGTTGTTTTCTCAACTGGACTCGTTGTTTTGCATAAGCTGGATTTTCTACCAAATTATTGACTTCCGAGGGATCATTTTGAAGGTCATATAATTCTTCTTTTTGCTTGGTGGGCTTAAAAATATAAGCGGCATCACCCTCTAGTTTTCCTGCTTCATTCAACTCAATCAAATGTTTGTTCATTGGAATTTGTTCTCGATACCGATTTCTATAAATCAAAGGAAGCTCAGGCATAAAGTTTTTGATATATACAAAACGTCCATCTAGAACAGAACGTTGCATGTCTGTTGATTCATCAAATCGATCGGCAGATCCAAAAATAAATTTTCGTGGTGACTGTGTGTATTGACCAGCAAAAGCTTTTCCATCAAGGTGATCAGGGGGTTCAATCCCCAAGAGGGACATTACTGTTGGTCCCAAATCCATTAAAGAAACCAAACGATCTTCTGTTTCACCAGCACGATATCCATTGGGATATCGAATTAAAAGCGGTACATGAAGACCGCTATTTCCCACCGCTCGTTTTTGTCTCAAAAGGTTTCCACCATGATCGCTCCAGAAAAAGATAATGGAATTATTCATAACTCCGTCAGCTTCTAACTGATCCAAAAGCTGTCCCACTTCTTTGTCCATAGCCTCGATGTTTGAATATTTTCGTGCAATATCATTTCTTACAACAGGCAAATCGGGATAGTAATCAGGGATTGGTACATCAGATGGACTTACCGTCATGGGCTTGTTTTTGCGGAGCCAAATACGGGATTCGTGTGTGGTATAATAATTTTTTACATAGAAAAAAGGCGCGCCTTTCGGTGCGTTTTTATAAGAACCGCCGCCATAAACATCGTCCCAAGCAGTAAAAGGTGCATTGAATTGATAATCGCATTTATTGTCATTTACACAATAGTAGCCTGCTTTTCTAAGATATTCTGTAAAAGGCTTCACATAAGGCGGTGTTACAACCTCATATTCGGGCACATTTTTGCCTGACTTATCCAAAACACCTTTATGGGTCTTATGAGCCACATTTTCGGGCCATTTAAAATTGTTATGATCTCCGGTTCGCATATTATGTGCGCCAAGACGTGCTGGATACATTCCTGTAATGATAGAAAATCGACTGGGTGCACAGACACCGACCGTAGCATAGGCTTTGGTGTATTTTACACCCTCAGCTGCCAACCGATCGATATTGGGTGTTTTCACAACTTGATTACCGTAGGCACTGAGTATAGGCCCCATGTCTTCAACGCTTATCCAGATTACATTCAAAGGTTGATTTTTTGGAGGTTGTCCAAAAGTCATTAATCCCTTGCAAAGCAATACTGTAATTAAAAATAAATGGGTTTTTTTCATTTTTATTAATTAATAATGAACTGGATAGTAATCGTTTTTAGTTAGTTTTCCTTCGACCTCACTACTTACTTTATTCCATTTAGAATTTCGATCTAATGGATGCAATGTCGGTTTTATGAGCGGCATTTTTTGATGGACTAAAAAATCGTTTTGATCTTCCATCCAAGACTGCAAAGCTTTAGAAAGCTCCTTTTTTACATTGGCAAGACCTGGCTTATTAATTATATTATTAGATTGATATGGATCTACTTTTAGATCATAAAGTTCTTCAAAAGGGATGTTGGGATAGGACTCTGCTCCTATTTTGATAAATTTATTGACCACTGGGTTTGAACCGTAATTGGAAGCTACAACATCTACAGAATTGTAATTTCTAATAAGCTTATATCGAGAATTTCGAACAGCTCGAGTTGGAAACACTTTGCATTGCTGAATGTTTTGTTTTGTAGCAAGTGAATAGACATACTGATGAATGGGCTGGTTATCGCCTTTTAGGGTCGTGTAAAAGCTTTTACCATCTATTGACTTAGGAATTTTAACGCCAATAATATCCAAAAATGTAGGCAAGACATCGACAAAATTCAATAAGGATTCAGAAACACTGTTGGGCTGAACTACACCAGGCCATCGAACAACAAAAGGAACCTTAAGTCCTTGCTCTGCAACACCCCATTTGCCAGAAATACCGTGATCCGAAGCGTAAATAAAAACAGAATTATGAGCAAGTCCGTAGCGTTCCACCATTTGTAGCACACGTTCTAATTGGGTGTTATCGTCTTCGATATTTTGATAATAACCTGTTTTAAACTTTTTAAAGTTTCCCTTATCGTAAGGCAACTTAAAAACATCTTTTTTTGAATAATTTGAAGATTTTGGATACGGTCCGTGAGGATAATCTGAGGTTACAAACACACAAAAGGGCTTGTCGGCGGTTTTAAGATAATTTTCAAGATCTTTTAAAGGCAAATAGCGATGGGCAACGGACGTAAAGTATTTTGACCATTGAAATACAGTGTTGGGTTTCACATGCCCTTTTCCTGCCAAAACAACCTCATAACCTGCTGATTCCATATAATTTATAACCGTTTTGACGTCTGGTTTTACAGGCAAATGATTGGCCATACATCCATTTTTGACAGGGTACATTCCGGTAAATATTTGAGAACGACTGGGCGCGCAAATCGCTTGTGATGTATAAAAATTAGTAAACCGCATACCTTCTTTTGCTAGCGCATCAACAGCGGGTGTATGGACTTTTGGATTTCCATATACACCATAATCTAACTGATCTTGGTCATCGGCTAAATAAAAAATAAAGTTAGGGGGCGTTTTATTTTGTTGCGCTTCGACACAATAAAAAGGCAATAGAAATAAGAAAAAAATTATTTGTTTTTGTTGGATCAGTTTCATTGATTTTTAATAATACGTTTTACAAATTGTTGTCCGTTTTCGGTGGTTAATTTTAAAAAATAAAAGCCTGTAGAGAAAGATTTGGTATCTATAATCGCTGTGTTTGATGGGCTATAAATTTTATGAAACACCCTTTCGCCATTGGTTTTGTATATACTTATTACAGGGGTTTCGCATTGAGGAAAACTCAATTTTATTAGCGATTGAGTCGGGTTTGGGTATGCATAAAGCTCACCTCTCTCATTTTTAGCGCTTGGATTGTCTTGAACAGCCAATGATGTATCAATGGTAAACACAAAACTATGCAGCGACATGGCATTCATTCCGATTGAAACAAAACTGCTTTGAACATCGAAATTATCAGTTGTAATCAACCTGAAATTGTCAGCTGGATCATCTGACGTAATGTAGTGCGCAATATTTGTGGTTGCCACGGGAATTTCTAAATTAAAATCAGAAATCGCATTTTGAGTAAATAACTGTACCACTACTTTGGAACTGTCTGGAGCAACAAAAGCCACTGCATTTGGAGCGCCTTCAAAAGTGTTTAAAAGAACTCTTTGATACCCTTTCTTAATAAGGTTTGCAAAGTGTTTCATCACATAATAACGCTTAGGTAAAACAATGTTGTTGGCATTGTCCCATAAAACCAATGCAGAAGATCCATATTTTGCACCAGCTACTACCTCTGATTCAAGCTTATGACGCTCATAAAATAAGTGTGCCATATAGCCGGTCAATCCTCCGTGATTGAATCCATTAATCATACGATCAATATGATATTGAGCGTCAGCCATATTCCAATTGGGACTGTGCAAATTCGCAGATTCTGTTACCCAAACTGGTTTGTTTTGTGAAAGATTTTCTAATGCCGACCAATCTGAAGGAGTAACTTCAGCTTGATATGCATGAGTTGCTATAACATCTACAGCGTTAACCACAGTAGGATCAGTAAACATTGCATTGATATAATTTGTGGTTGATTTACTCGTATTGTTTGATGTCACTCTAAATGTTTCAGGTGAAATAATCTGAATTTGCTCCAAATTTTCGGTAGTCAAGCGTTGATTTAGATTTATAATGATTTGACTCAACTCAGATGGACTGGTATTCATGGACTCATAGGTCACATCATAATCAGGTTCGTTTGTTGGAGAAATCGCTGTAACTCCAATACCGTACTGATCTTGCATACCTTTAATAAAAGCTACTAAAAACTCACTGTACTCATCTTCTTGACCAGCAATCAATGTTCCTCCTCCTGCGTGTGAATTATTTGTTTTTAACCAAGAAGGCGCACTATTGCAGTTGCCTATCACATGATCAAATCCTTGGGAACTTAAGGAAAAAGCATTGGAAAGTGCTTCGGCTATATATTTTGATCTATAATTGTTTGGAGAGCTGCCATAGCGTGTCCAGTCCAAAGCTGAAGTATTGAGATCAAAAGCATCCAAATTATCGTTGGGATCTTCCAAATCGTGGTAAACAAAAAATCGAATCATATTGACTTCTAAATCTTGAAAAGCTAAAGCCTCTATTTGTTCTCTCTTTGCATTATCTAGTGCGTACAAGGACTCGGTTCGACGTTTTATACCAGCACCAAAACCATCAACGGTTTGAAATCTCATTGCTGAATTTAGGGTAAGAGAATTTTCAGTTACTACCTCAACTTGATCCAAAAAATAAGTGACATTTTTTTCCATGTACCAAAAACTCAAACGGTTCACATCACTAGAGTTTAAAACTGTAAAATGGTGTGTAAATTGCTGCCAATTTTGAGTGATAGGTATGTTATTGCCTTGGTAACTGCCTGCAACTTCTGATTGAAATACAACTTTCATTTCAGCGGAAGATGCTCCGCTTACTTTAGCCCAGAATCTTACAGTATAGGTTTGTCCCGCTTCCACACGAAACTGATAATCACTTTGTGTTTTGACGTCATAACTGTTTAAGCCCAATTCAAGTATTTCACTTTTTAGAGCTTTGGTACTTCCTTGAATCAAACCTTGTGTTTCTATCGAATAATTTACCTGACCAACATTGTTTTGATAGTTTGTCCAAGAAGAAAACTCTTGTGTTCCATCTAGAATCGTCTCAAAATCCCCATTTAATAAAGGCAATTGATTTTGTGCGCTAAAAACAAGAGGAAAAAGTAGCAGAAAGAATAAAAAGGTTTTGTTATTCATTAAAAAAACGCTCGTTTTAAAATTTATTGATTGAGTCAATTGTATCTAATCAAAAAGGAATTACTGATTCTTAAAAAAAAATGATAGAATTTTAATTATATTTAATGGTAAATTTGATAGAGTAAAAGTATTTATTGTTGCTATCGAAAAATATGACAAATGAGGATTATTCTATGAAATTTGAAGCAATGAAGCACAATATTGTTTGATCATTATCAAAGATTATTTTTAAAGACTGATATTTGCCCCAGTACCTTTTTGTTTATATTTTGAATTAAAAAGACTCCAAATGGGGATTAAGAAAATTTTCGGTTACTGCCTTATTAGCATACTCATTATTAATAGTGCTTATGCTCAAGAATCTTATGATGAAATCAACTTTGTACCCCTAAGTGAAAACATTAGCACAAGAGCAATTACCTCCTTGCAAAAGGACCATAAAGGGATTCTTTGGATTGGAACTCAAGGAGATGGGTTGAGTTCATTTAACGGATACGAATACAAAAACTACAAGCATCAATGGAATGAGGAAAATACGCTTAATAGCTCTGTTGTAAACACCCTTTTTTTTGATAGCGACAACAACTTATGGGTGGGTACCGAAAAAGGATTGAATTTTTACAATCGAAATTTGGATCAATTTATAGACATTCCTCTCGATAGTCTAAATACAAAGATTCAAGTTAAAGCTATTGAGGAGATCGATGAAAATTCGCTATTGGTAGGCACTCATGGTTATGGTGCTTTTAAAATTAATAAAGCATCCCTTGTGGGCTCTCAAGTGGATTCTATAGACTATCAAAACATCAGTGCGCTTCAAATAAATAGCATAAAAACTACACTAAGAGGCTCTATTATTGTAGGCTCAAACATTGGCTTGCTAGAATACAATTCATTGAGTAATGAAATCGTTCGTGCAAAATTCACAACACTTAAAGGCTCTGAATTTATACAAAATGCGATACAGTCTATGCTGATAAAATCCGATGGGAGCATCTGGCTTGGAACTATCAATGATGGAATTATTGAAATCTCTACTACCCCTACAAATTATTATGAATTTACATTGCATCGTATAACCGACAAAAGAGTTTTGTCATTGGAATCCAATGAAAAAGGTGCCATTTTTTGTGCTACCGAAAACGATGGTTTATTCATAATCAACCATAAAAAAGAAGTCGTAAAATCTTTTAAGTTTAACAAGTCAGACACAAAAGGAGTCAAGTCAAACTCTATTTGGTCGGTTTTGATTGATGAATCTAATAGAATTTGGATTGGCTATTTCAACCAAGGAATTGATATCTATGATAAAGAAATGGATAAATTCAAATCTTTACAAAGCATTCCTAATAAAGACCAGTCCTTGTTTTCAAAATCTGTTAATTCAATATCCCAAGATCGGCAAGGTCGATTTTGGTTTGGCATTACGGACGGTGGCGTTGATGTTTATGATCCTAAACAAGAAACTTTTGTTCATTTACTGAATCCAACTAATAAAATAGCAAGAGGACTAACTAGCAGCGACGTTGTTACTGTTTTTGTTGACAGTAAAGAAAATACGTGGGTAGGCACATGGAATTCGGGTCTTTTTGTGTTAAAAAAAGGGAGCAAACGATTTGAAAATATTCAAGTTAAAAATAGCGGCGGAATCCTAAAATCAAATAGAATCATGAGTTTTGCCGAAGACTCAAAAGGAACGATATGGATAGGTAGTTTTTTGAGCGGTTTGTATTCTTATGACCCTAAAACGGCAAATATAACCCATCACCAAGAAGAAACGCTTACTCAACTTTATATAAATTCAAAAAATATTCGAAAGGTTCTGGTTGATCATAATGACAATATATGGCTTGGAACCCGATCAGGATTATTTAAGTTGAATTACACAAATACAGCCAGCCCAACGGTTGAATCATTTAATGAATTAATGACTGATAATTTTGGTAACGGCATACAATTCAATGTCATTACAACCGTTTTTGAAGACAATCAAAAAAATATATGGGTTGGAACGGACGGATATGGCTTGTGTAAAATTAACCCATCAAAAAATGAAATTACTTGGTTTAACTCTAAAGATAATTTCATCCAACAATCTGTTGTGTCTATAACCCAAACCCAAAAAAACAATATTTGGTTTGCTGGAAATAACGGAATTACTAAGTTGGATGTTGAAAAAAATGTTTTTACAAATTTCAATACCCAAGATGGACTATTATCAAAAAGTTTTAATAAAAATGCGATCTACTTAACCAAAGAAAACTGGTTGTTTTTTGGGTGCTTCAAAGGGGTACACTATTTTGATCCAGAGGCCATTAAAATGAATTCAAAAACCCCGATAGTTTACTTTTCGGATTTTAAGTTATCCAATAAAAGCATAAAGCCACAAGCCAAAAACTCTCCTTTACAAAAAACCATTAGTGAGACTTCTAAAATCAAACTAAAACATGACCAAAGTTTATTTACAATTGATTTTTTTGGACTCAGCTACACGCGCTCCAAAAATATTGAGTATGCATATTATTTAGAGGGGTTTGAATCTGATTGGAATTACGTAGGAAGAACACGCAATGCAACCTACACTAACATTCCACCTGGTACGTACAACTTTAAAGTTAAAGCGTCTAATTCAGAAGGTTTGTGGAGCAATTCGCCCACAGTTTTAGAGATTGAGGTACTAGCACCTTGGTGGAAAACCAACTTAGCAGCTTTCATTTTTTTGTTAATCCTTACATTGATCATGTATGGTATATATAAATTTTTTAATATTCGATTAAAAGAACGCAACCAAATAAAAAGAGAACGTGAAGAACGAAAACAAATTGAAGGGCTAAATGCTAAAAAAATTCAATTTTTCACCAACATATCTCATGAATTTAGAACACCTCTTACATTGATTCTAAACCCTTTGGAAGATATTATTGCTGGCAAAAGTGACTCTCTTAGTGAAGACGTAAAAGAAAAACATAAAATTATTTACAAAAACTCAAAACGACTCTCTAGACTGATTGACGAATTAATGGATTTTAGAAAATTGCAGTTCAACAAAATGGAAGTTAATGTGTCAAAATTTGATTTAATTTCTTTTACTAGCGAAGTTGCTAGTCATTTTGAAGAAGAAGCAATGCAGCGGAATATCATTTTAACTGTTGAAAACAATACAGATGATCTAAAAATTTGGGCAGATCCCTCCATGCTAGAGAAGATTATTTTCAACTTGCTATCGAATGCTTTTAAAGCTACTAAAGACAATGGAGCCGTTACCCTAAAAATTCACAAGTCCATCCAGCCCGTTGATTTCCCTCTCATACCTAACAATGCAAGTAAAGAGGCCATAACTATTAGTGTTTCTGATAGTGGAATCGGTATCGAAGAGGAAAATCTAAATAAAATATTTTCGCGGTTCTATCAAGTAAACGAACTAGACAAGCAATACTATGGTGGTACTGGAATTGGTCTAGAAGTTGTAAAAAACTTTGTTGATCTTCACAAAGGAATTATTGAGGTAAGCAGTCAAAAAAACATTGGAACCGAATTTAAAATTCACCTTCCAACAGGAAATGAGCATTTCAATAAGGTTGTTCATGAGAAAAAGTTTGAAATACACAATTCACAATTTGATCAAATAAATACCAAAGCAACTGAAAAAGAACTTACTACCATTGAAAAGAAAGCGAAAAAAACAATTCTTATTGTTGAAGACAATCAGGAGCTTCGAAATTATATAAAAAATGAACTCAAAGAGAGTTATATTATAAAAACAGCAGAAAACGGAATCGAAGGACTCAAAAAAGCATTAAAATTTGTGCCAGATCTAATCATAACCGACATAATGATGCCCTTGATGGATGGCTTTGAGTTTTGTGAAAAAGTTAAAAATGACCTTAAAATTAGTCATATTCCTTTGTTAATGATGACAGCCAAAGGAATGCAAATCGATAAAATTAAGGGCATTGATTCTGGAGCGGATGCATACCTTACAAAACCCTTTAACATGGGGGTTTTAAAATCGCATGTAAAACAACTTATCACAAGTCGACAAATTCTTTTTAACAAATACTTTAACGGTATAAAAAACAATCAGCTCGACAACACAACTACCCTAGACAAGCAATTTATAACCACTGTTTTAGATTATATTAACGATCATATTAGCGACTCCAACTTAAGTGTTGAAAATTTAGCGGAGGAATTATTCCTTAGCCGCAGCAAACTATATCGTAAAATAAAGGCTTTAACGGGCGATACTGCTACTGAATTTATTCGCAAGATTAAATTAGAAAAAGCCAAAATTCTTATTGAAACTTCTGATTTCACAGTCAGTGAAATATGCTATAAGGTTGGATTTTCTTCACCTTCGTATTTCACAAAGTGTTTTAAAAACCACTTTGGAATACTCCCCAAAGATCTAAGAAACACGATCGAAGACAACTAAAGACTCACCTATTATTTAGAGTACGTCTTTACAAATTCTTTAGAAAATAAGACGCCTATTTTTTTCATTCCTTCATAATTGTAATGCCCAGCTGGTCTGCCTTTCCACATGTAGTCGTATTGTGGGAGAAAGTTAAAAGCATCTTCACTATAACTTTGCGCAATAAAGGATACTCTAGGAAGGTTTTTGGATACTGACCTCATCGCATCAGCGACTTTGCCTCTTGAAACTTGCAACATAAGAAAAGGCAAGTCATCTGTTTTATAATGTTTTCGTGTATGCTGGATAAGGTTTGTAAGATTTTGTTCGTAAGAATTGCTAGGAAGTTTTCGCCCACTATCCGATTCTCCCTGAACCCATAGCATCCCAGCCAATTCATAACTTTTTGGATCAAGCTCTGCAAGAATAGCATCTGTAAACTCAAGCATTTCAAAAAAAAGCTTGGGTTTGTTTTGTTCATTCACATGAGTAGCTTTATCAATAGACCAGTTAGGATTCCAACAACCATAAAGTGAAGTTCCACCCTGAGAACGCTTGATAATCAAAAACTTTTTATCAGGGAATTGTTTACTCATTTCAATACCAAAGAATAGCTCAGGACCAAAAATAGAATCTACTCGAAATTTTTTTCGAATAAAATCTTGTTTAATTTGAGTAACATGCAAAGGTGCTGGTTGAGAACCATTGTATGCAAAAAGAATATTCTCTTTTGCTTTAGACAATCCTATAACATCGTCGTTGGTAAGCTTGCTAGCATCGCCTCTACCGTCCATATTGGACTGACCTGCTAAAATAAATACTTGTATTTTTTTAGAAGATTCGAATTGAGAATAAATATTTCCATTAATAGAAATACAAAAAAGAAAGGCAATAAAGCAATATGCAGAATTCGTGTTAGTTACCATTTGTTCTCTCGTTATATACTCGTTTAATAACTACATCAGTCATAGCCCTCATTTCATCCAAACTCATATCGTCTTTGTATTTTTTTTGAAGTTGGTTAATTTTATACTGAAGGCTTTGCACAATTTCTTTGTAAGCAGCGTTTGCATACAAATTATTCATTTCATTAGGATCGTTTTCCAAATCAAACAACTCCCACTGATCCATATCGTAGTAGAAGTGAATCAATTTGTATTTTCCCGTACTAACCCCATAATGAGGCTGAACTTTGTGCCAAAATGGATACTCGTAGTAATGGTAATAAACGGCTTCTCTTGAATCATATTTTTTGCCTATCAAAGCTTTTTTAAAGCTCTCCCCTTGCATATCCTCTGGGATAGGTATTCCGGCCATATCAAGTAATGTAGGGGCAAAGTCAATATTCAAAAGCAAGTCGTCATTATGAACTCCCGCCTTGATTTTAGAAGGATATTGAATCGTAAACGGCATCCGAAAAGAAGGCTCATACATCCAGCGTTTATCAAACCACCCATGTTCTCCCAAATAAAACCCCTGATCGGAGGTGTAAATTACTATAGTGTTTTTATCCAAACCGTTTTGCTCCAAAAAATCCAACATTTGTCCTACAGCCTCATCTACTCCAGCCACACAACGCAAATAATCTTTAATATAACGTTGGTATTTCCAGTATTTGAGAGCAGCTCCTTGCAGAGTGTCATGTGGAGTCCAAAATTCACCTTGGTTTCCTATCTTGTTGTACTTATGAATTTGCCAAGGTTTTAAATCTTTTGGAGGAGGAACCTTTAAATCTTTGCGATTCATATGATTCTCGATTTCTAGCATATTTTGTGAGGCTGCTAATCTGCCCGAATAATCATCATTAAACGTTTCGTGAAGCGGAAGATCTTCTGCAAACAACCCATCAAATTTAGGGTTGGGAGTCCAAGGTCTGTGAGGAGCTTTGAACTGATACATCAACATAAATGGTTTGGAGGTATCGCGATCATTGGCAAGCCATTTTAGAGCGTCATGAGCTACTTGTGCAGTAGAATGTCGCAATTTTTCGACTATGGTATCTTTTCCGTTTTCAACAAAAACAGGATCAAAATATGTTCCTTGGCCGCCGTGATTAACCATTACTTTGGAATAATCAAAGCCCGTAGGTGCTGTACCCAAATGCCATTTTCCTATAACTGCCGTTTGATAACCTGCCTCCTGAAACAACTTAGGAAATGTTTGTTGGCTACCATCAAAATCTCCTCCTTTTTCATTTTTAAAAAACCCATTTACATGGCTGTATTTACCTGTCAAAATTGCAGCCCTACTGGGTCCGCAAATACTGTTGGTATTGTAAGTAGCGTGCATCAGCATACCCTGGTTTGCAATTCTGTCAATATTGGGAGTGGGTGCAACTTTAGAGAGCCAATCTTTGTATGCACTTACTGCACTCACAGCATGATCATCTGACATAATAAAAACAATATTGGGACGCTCATTTTTCGAAACGTCTTGAGCAAATAGCACATGATTGTACAATAAAGCAATCATCAAAAAGAAAAGCAATGCACTTGATTTTATTTTCATAATTGTATGGTTTTGGACAGAGATGCTATTGATAAAATCCTCTTGCTAAGACTGTCTATTAATTGTGAGTATTCACTGTTTTGGGATAAATTTATTGTTTCTCCTGGGTCGTTTTGATGATCGTAAAGCATTCGACCTGTTGTTTTTCCAGTTTGATTTTTCCATTCAGAATAGGAATAGCGTTCAGTAATCAAAGTCTCTCCACGCTTATACCTTGAAAAAGCATATTTTTTATGAATAGTTGATGGATTTTTTAATGCATTCATTAAAGAAATACCTTGAAGATGAGAAGGTTTGGGAATTTCTAACACATCACATAAAGTAGGAAAGATATCTACCAGTTCAGCAAATGAATTGGTACGCTTACCTCCCATGACTTCTGGAATATTGATTAGAAGAGGGATTTGTAATTCAATCTCAAACAAGGAATGCTTGGACCATCGATTGTGTTCCGACAAACTAAATCCATGATCACTCATCAGTATCACTACGGTATCATCACGCAGCCCAAGTTTTTCAAGAGTTGCAATAACTTCACCTACCTGTTGATCGATGTATGAAACACAGGCAGCATATCCGTGTATAAGCTTTCTTTTCATATCCAATGAAGGCGACTTTCCTTTCTGAATTCCATCGTAAAAAGGAAGTTCGTACCATTTAGAAGCTACTTCAGGCGCCGAAACTGGAAATGTATCATTGGATGGGAAAGGAACTGTGGAAGGATCGTATAAATCCCAATACTTTTTGGGTGCATTGAAAGGAAGGTGTGGTTTTCTGAATCCCGCAACAATAAAAAACGGATTCGATAATTGGTTTTGTACTTCAATGTCTCGAATTGTTTTTTGAGCTGTTTTACCGTCAAAATAAATAGTATCATTAACTATTGGAGACTCAAATGCAGGAACGGGCATTGAGTTTTTATCGTTTTGTTTGTTTTTGGGATCTGCATAATCTCTAAATGAAGTGACCATTTCAGGATTCCAAACCTCATCCCAATCCAATTCCCTATCGGCAGAATGGTGAGATACTTTTCCATTGCTGATTGTTTTGTAACCGTACTGCTTTAGCAGCTGAGGAATCGTAACAACAGCATCTGGAACGTCCTTATCAATCCGAGAGTTGAAACTCAAAAAACGATTTTGGGTAGGGCGAATTCCCGTCAAAATACTAGCTCGAGAGGCTCCACAAACTGGCACGTTACAGTATGCCCGATTGAACTGAACAGATTTTTTGGCCAGCGCATCAATATGAGGAGTTTGAATCCACGAATTCCCATAGCTTGAGAGCATCGGTCGTAAATCATCTATCAAAAAAATGATTACATTTTTTGGAGAATTGGAGGTTTGTGCTAAGACCGAAGAAATTGTCAAACAAAAAAATAAAAACAGAAATAAAGGTTTTATTTTCATCAGAAATTAATTTGATTAACAACCTCCATCGAAACTTTTTTAAGGTCTTTATCTGCAGAAGAATTTCCAACCATAATATCAAACATCCCAGATTCTACAACATAGTTCATTTCGACATCGTAAAATGCTAACATTTCAGGAGTAATGTCAAACTCCAGTTTTTGAGAAGCACCAGGAGTTAAAGAAACTCGCTGGTATCCTTTAAGCTCTTTGACAGGTCTTGTTACCGAACTTACTCGGTCTCGAATATACAATTGGACTATTTCCTCTCCATTATACGATCCTGTGTTACTTACAACTGTTGAAAGTGTAATGGTTTCAGAATCGTTTATTTTGGAAGAGCTGAGTGTAGGCTCACTAATTTCAAACTGAGTATAACTTAAACCAAATCCAAAAGGATATAACGGCATATTTTTTTCAAATGCATATTTGTGAAAGTAGTGCGAAGGTTTGTGATTATAAATCATTTGCAACTGCCCTACTGAGCGTGCCACAGTGAGAGGAAGCTTTCCACTAGGATTCACATCGCCAAAAAGCACCTCTGCAACCGCTTGACCTCCAAAACTTCCTGGCTCCCATGCCTCTACAATGGCAGGAATATTATCCTGTAACCAAGGTTCTGAAATAGGACGACCATTAACCAAAACTACGACTACAGGTGTGCCAGCTTGGTAAACAGCCTTTACTAAGTCTAATTGCTTTCCTGGAAGTCGCAAATCGGCTCGCGCCATATTTTCACCTGCTGTTTTTTGGCTCCATTTATAACGCAATGAATTTTCTCCCACAACCAAAATTACCAAATCAGCTTCCTTTGAAAGTTTTGCGGCTTCATCGATTCGGGTGTTCTTAATTCTTCTTAGATTTTGCCCTGAGTCAAAATACGAAACTTCAAAGCCCAAAGGTTCCGCTAAGTTTTTTATACCTTCATAAACAGTTGTTATATTTTCTTCGGGTTGTGGCATGTGCCAATCTCCGAGAATTGTAGAATTGTTGGAATTGGGACCTGTTACTAAAATCTTTTTAGGCGTACTTTTTGAAAGAGGAAGAATTCCATTGTTTTTGAGGAGGGTAATGGACTTTTGTGCTACTTCAAGAGCCAATTCGGTGTGTTGTGGGGTAAATACTTTTGAATCAATTTCATCCAAATCTACCATTGAATTTTCAAAAAGCCCTAGGTTAAATTTAGCCGTTAATATTTTTTCACATGCTGTATTTACTCGATCAATAGATAATCTTCCCTCCTTAACCAATTCAACAACATTTTCCAAGAAATGAGGGCCGTGCATATGCATATCCATTCCTGCATCGACAGATAAAAAAGTGGCTTCTTTAAAATTCTCAGCAGTGTGATGAAGCTTTTCAATACGCTCAATATCCATCCAATCGCTTACATAAAACCCATCAAAATTCCATTGATTTCTCAATATATCAGTCATCAATCCTTTATGCATATGACATGGAATGCCATTGAGTTCATTATGAGCTGCCATGATTGAAAAAACGCCTGCTTCGATAGCGCGTTTATAGGGCGGTAAATGAACCTCAAAAAGGGTTCGTTCAGAAACATCCATAGGCGACGCATTCAATCCATTAATAGGCTCGCCTCCTGCTATCAAATGCTTGGCACAAGCAATGACACTTTCATAGCCTGTAAAATCGTTTTGTTGGAATCCTCGAATCATTTCTACGCCCATATTACCCACCAAAAAAGGATCTTCACCAAATGTCTCTCCGACTCTACCCCATCGAGGATCGCGAAGTACATCGATATTGGGCGTAAATGACCAATGCGAACCCGTAGCTCTCATTTCTATAGCTGTTTGACGAGCAATGTCATAGGCATATTTATCCGTAAAAGTAGCCGCCATATTGATTGGCGTTGGATATACAGTAGTTCCTTTAACCATCGCGTTGCCGTGAATTGCATCAATACCTATAAGCAAGGGAATTTTTAAACGCGACTTTTGCACCAAAGACTGTAAATAATTTGCCTCTTCAGCTGTCAAAACATGCAAAAACGAACCGATCTTTCCATCCACAACCATTTGGGCAACATCACTGCTGTGTAAATTTTTATAAAATCCTAGCGCGTCATTTCCTAAAAGTTCTTCAGGACTCAATTCTTTTTCTGCCTTTTTCATGTGGTCCAAACCAACATATTGACACATTTGGGCTACTTTTTCTTCCAAAGTCATGCGATCCATTAAATCTTTAACTCGATCTTGAGTAGCAGCTTGGGGATTTAAATACAATGGAGTATTTGTAATTGTATGCGATGAAAGTAAAAAGAGAGTGATTAGTTGAATAATTGTTTGATACATTTTATAAATTTAATTTTTTATCAAAAATAATTTAAGAAACTATTAGGTATTGTAAATATTGAATCAATTTATAGTATTAATTGTTCAAAAAGGCTTTACTCATATAATTGCAGTGGTTCAAATGGATTTGTTAAGGTGTTTTTCAGACCATAATATGCGGGTTTCGGATTGTATTGCTTGTCATAAATAAATCTTTTACTGTCATGATGCTTTCCAAACCCATCTACAAGACCCCAAGTATTGAAGGTAACAACTCCTGTTTTTGTTTTGGATAAAAGTACCTTTAGGATATTTGAGTAGGCATTTGATTGTTCAATTAAACTTTGACTTTCATTGAATGAATTGAAAATTTTATAATCAATTTCTGTAACGTGAAAATCCAAGTCGTTTTGATGGGCCCAATCAATCAAATCAGAAAAATACTGTAACGATTCTTTATCTAGAGCCAACTTTTGATTGCTTTTCAAGTGCGCTTGCCATCCAAGGCCGTCTATTCTGTATCCTTTTTCTTTTAAATACAAGATGGTTCTTTTTACACGATCCCACATTTTAGGCTCCATACCCCCATGTTGATTAAAAACTAAGCTTACATTGGGTGCATTTTTATTCGCAATTTCAAACTTTACTAATGCCTCAGAATTTCTAG